>ERZ506645.58-NODE-58-length-37056-cov-28.8108_pt1 | contig 37056 bp, 52 predicted proteins | sample MGYA00513982_ERZ506645 | MGnify/ENA metagenome assembly ERZ506645 | reverse complement strand
GTTAGACGTGTGCTCTTCCGATCTCTTTTTTGCGCCCCAAATTGTAACGATTTTTAAGGCGTCAGGGGTAAATGAAGCCCATTTTATATAGATATAAGGAGGTGAAGTGGGGAATGGCTGGAAAATATAAAGTGTTGGCAATGTCTAAAGGTGATTTGACCAAGGAACGGCAAGAAGCCAAATTACACGCGGAATTGATGGCAAAAGACGGAATTCCAAAACTTCAAGTAACGCCTCCAAATCATCTTGATCCAATCGCCAAGCAAGAATATAAACGAATCATTGAATCGCTGGGTACCTTACCACTTAGAAATCTCGATCGCGCCGAGTTGGAAAACTATTGTACATGGTATTCGGTTTACAAAAACACATCGGTCAACATGAAATTGGCTTTAAAGAATGGAGATCAAGATGAATATTATGCGTACATTAGCATCTTGAATAAAGCCACAGCAAATATTAAAAGTCTAGCCAGTGATCTTGGCCTTAATGTCAACAGCCGGATGCAGATGAGCATGCCTAAGACCGAAGCACAGAAGAACGATTCAATCATTGATACTTTTGGCTGACTGCAATGGAGGTGATGTTGGTTGTCAAAATTTAAGGATCCAATGCCTAATTTCATAAAACGTGTGCTGGACGGTCGTCTTATTACTTCTAAGGCAGTTAATCTTGCGGTGAAACGGCATCAAGAAGACTTGAAACGAACAGATTGGCGATGGCGTTATGATCCAAATCTAGCGGGAAAGGCTGTTAAATTTATGGAAATTCTGCCAGAACCAAAAAGTGGGAAACCACAACCATTAGCACCGTTTCAGAAATTCATTATTGGCAGTATATATGGCTGGGTTGACAAAGATGATCCAAATATAAGGCGATTTACCGATGTGTTCATTTCGATGGCACGAAAAAACGGTAAGTCGCTTTTGATTTCTGGCGTCATTCTGTATGAGTTTCTGTTCGGAAAGAATCCAGCCAACAAACGGCAATTATATACCGCTGCTAATGATCGCAAGCAGGCCGGCATTGTATTCGGAATGGTAAAAGACCGATTACGTGCGCTCATGCGGAAAGACCCAGGCATCAAACGAATGGTTAAGATTACGCGAGATGAACTTGTCAATTTAGACGACGGATCAACAATTCGTTCGTTCTCTCGTGATACAGGACTTGTCGATGGCTATGAACCCCATGTTGCGGTGGTTGACGAATATGCCAACGCTAAAACAACAGATATGATTGAAACCCTTGCCTCAGGTCAGGTGTTACTGCCTAGTTATCTGACGTTCATCATTTCAACGGCTGGATTCGACATGAACGTGCCGATGTTTCAACAAAATTATCCATATGCAAAAAAGGTGTTGTCCGGTGAAGAAACGGCAGAACGCTATTTTGCATTCATTGCTGAACAAGACAACGTACAAGAGGTTGATGACCCCAATTCTTGGATTAAATCGAATCCGCTACTTGACGTTGATATTGTGCATGATCAGATCACCGACTATTTGACCACAAAGCTATCTCAAGCACGTGCTGATGGCAGTTTAAATGCAAAACTGGTCAAGAATTTCAACATTTGGCGGCAAGCGACTGAAGATAGTTATTTAGACTTCGATGCTTGGAAGGATGCTGAATTGAGTGAAAAGCCTGATATTCGCGGCAAAAGAGCTTGGATTGGTATTGATGTTGGTCGTACAAGCGACCTTTTTGCCATTACTTGGTTAATCCCGCAAGAAGGCTGGTGGTGGCTCGATGGTTATGCATTTGTCGCTTCTAAAGGCGGAATTGATAACAAAATCAAGACGGATCGGATTGACTACTTGGCTGCTGAACAACACGGCGAAGGAGAGATCAGCAGCTTAGAGTCAGGTATCATCGACAACGATCGGGTATATGAATGGCTCGAAGACTTCATTGAACGTAATGACTTAGATGTTCAAGGTATCATGTACGACCCTTATCAATTTGGACCAATGCTAACGGCAATTGAGAAGAATCATCCTGAGTGGCCGATGGTACAGGTACGACAAGGAACGCTGACACTGTCAATGCCAACTAAGCAGTTCCGCGATGATGTTATAGGCGGTCGCATAAAGCATTCAGATAATCGCATTATGCAGGCCGCCGCAATGAACGCGGTTCTAATGTCTGACAACAACGGCGTCCGTATTAATAAGAATAAGTATGCTAACAAAATAGACATGATTGATGCCACGCTTGATGCTTATGCCATCGCGTTCAAGGAAGACTTGGACAACTACTTGGACGATGAGCGTGTCTTCAGCGATGATTTTGGCTTCTAGGAGGTGAGAACGTGAATGGAAAACTAGCTAACTTTTTTAGAATTCTTGGCGCAAATATGGCTGGAATTGCCACTGTTTTAGGCTTCATTTTAGCTGGATATGGGGCTTTTTTGATCAATAGGCCTACTGGATTCATGGTTTGCGGCGGATTGTTGTTTGTTCTCGCCTTTATTCTGTTGCTTCCTGATAACGAAGGGAGGTGATTGAATGAAGCTATTTCGAGGACTTGCAACAGAAGCAGATCCCCATTGGGCTGATAATTTGCTTGATTCAGGGGTGATTCCGTCATTTCGTGGGGCTTATCTTGGGATTTCAGCGTTACGCAACTCTGATGTGCTAACAGCAGTATCAATTGTCGCTGGTGACGTCAGCCGGTTCCCGTTAGTGATTACTGACAGCTCAACCGATGAAGTGATAGACTTGTCTGACATTGATTATCTGATGAACACAAAGGTTAACAAACGTTTATCAGCATATCAGTGGAAATTTTCCATGATGGTCAATGCAATTTTGACTGGCAATGCTTATTCGCGGATTGTGCGCGATCCGATAACCAACGAACCAGCTATGTTTGAGTTCTATGCCCCATCACAGACGCAGGTGGACACAAGCGATCCCGAGAATCTTGTCTATCGATTCACACCATACAACGCAAGTGTTCAAAAAGTTTGCAGTTTTGAGGATGTTATTCATTGGAAGTTCTTTTCATATGACACCATCATGGGCCGCTCGCCGCTACTTTCCTTAGGTGATGAGATTGGACTTCAAGAATCCGGTGTTTCCACGCTTCAAAAGTTCTTCAAGAGCGGATTGAAAGGCTCAATTATCAAAGCAAAAGAGAGCCGCCTATCTGCCGAAGCACGCCAGAAGATTCGTGAAGATTTTGAAAGGGCACAGGCAGGTGCTGATGCTGGATCGCCAATTATAGTTGACGCGACGATGGATTATCAGCCGTTGGAAGTTGATACCAACGTTCTTAATCTGATTAACAGCAATAACTATTCAACAGCGCAGATTGCGAAGGCTTTACGGGTGCCAGCGTATCGATTAGCCCAAAATAGTCCCAATCAGTCAGTTAAGCAGCTTGCTGATGACTATATTCGCAATGATCTTCCATTTTACTTTGAACCGATTACAAGCGAGTTTGAACTAAAGTTGCTTGATGACAACCAGCGCCATCAGTATCGCATTGGCTTTGACACAAAATCAGTAAACGGATTGCCGATTGCTGACGTCAATACAGCAGTTAATGGCGGACTGTGGACTGGAAACGAGGGACGTGCGGAGCTTGGAAAGAAACCGTTAAAAGACCCGAACATGGATCGTATTCAGTCGACACTTAACACAGTGTTCCTTGATCAAAAGGAAGCATATCAAGCTGAACACGCATCGCAATTGAAGGGAGGTGATGCTAATGACAAAGGAGCTGCGAATGACAGCGACACCCATGCAAATTCGTGATGGGGATGAGAAACATCCAACTGTCATCGAAGGTTATGCGCTTAAATTTGACCGGAAATCTGAAATCATGGGCGGCGGTGAATTTAGTTTTCGTGAGCACATTGACCGCCATGCGCTCGACAATGCTGATATGAGCAATGTCGTGGCGCTATTTAACCATGATCAAAACCAAGTGTTAGGCCGCACTGGCGTTAATTTGGAACTGACCATTGACGACACTGGACTTAAGTACACTCTGACGCCACCAGATACACAACTCGGTCGTGACTTACTAGAAAACGTCCGGCAAGGGATTATCAGTCAGTCAAGCTTTGCATTTACGATTGCGCCAGACAAAGACGCGCAAAAGTGGCAAAAGTCCAGCGAACGAGGGGTTAAATACGAGCGCACGATCAACAACATTGATCATCTGTTTGATGTTTCTCCAGTAACCACACCAGCATATCCGGATACTGAGGTAAAGGTCGGAGCACGATCGTTGGAACAGATAAAAGCGCTAGATCAGCCGCCAGAATGGGAACTTAAGCGGCGCAAGATGCTTTATCAATTGAATAAAGAGGACTTGCTCAAAGGCATCGAATAATCGGTGCCTGTTTTTATACAAAAAATAAGGAGGGTCACTAGATGACTTTAGATGAAAAATTAGCTGCTGTTAAAAAGCAACTTGATGAAAAGCGTTCAGCGTTGCCAGCTATGAAGACAGAACTTCGTTCTTTACTTGAAGGTGAAGATTCCGAGGAAAACCTGAAGAAGGCAGAAGGCGTTCGTGCCAAGTATGATAAAGCTGACAAAGAGATCAAAGATCTTGAAGAAAAGCGTGACTTATACGAGGCTGCGTTGAAAGGCAATGAACAGCCGAGTGGGAAGAAGCCCGATCATCCGGAAGAGCATAGCTATCGCGATGCACTGAATGCTTATTTGCATACTCGTGGTCGTAATACTGATGGCGTCAATTTTGAAAAGACAGAAGCTGGTGAATTTGCAATTTTTCGTGGCAGTCCTACCGATGCCAGTGATGCTGTAAATGCAGGTGTTAAGTCAGCAGATGCGGCCGCGACCATTCCGGAAACCATTAGCAACAACCCGCAACGTGAATTGCAGACTGTTGTTGATCTGAAACCTTTCACGAACGTATTCCAAGCCTCCACACAAAAGGGCACTTACCCAACAGTTGCAAATGCTACAACCAAGATGGCTACTGTTGCCGAGTTGGAAAAGAACCCAGCAATGGCAAAACCGAACTTCAAATCGATCGACTGGTCTGTTGAAACGTATCGTCAGGCTCTTCCAGTTTCACAGGAATCTATTGACGACTCCGCAATTGATTTGGTTGGCCTGATTGCCCAGAACGCACAACAAATTAAGGTCAATACGACTAACAGTGCCATTGCAACTCTGCTGAAGGGATTCACTCCAAAGAGCATTACCTCCGTTGATGATTTGAAGCACATCAACAATGTGGACTTAGATCCGGCATATTCACGTGTCATCATCGCGTCCCAGAGCTTTTACAACTTCTTGGATACGGTGAAGGACGGCAATGGTCGCTACTTGCTGCAAGACAGCATCTTGACCCCGTCTGGCAAGAGCGTTCTTGGTATGCCGATTGTTGTTGTATCTGATGATACTTTGGGTGCAGCAGGCGAAGCACACGCCTTTTTGGGTGACATCAAGCGGGCGATTCTGTTTGCTAACCGCGCAGACTTCATGGTTCGCTGGGTTGATGATCAGATTTACGGCCAATTCTTGCAAGCAGGAATGCGCTTTGGTGTATCTGTTGCTGACGAAAAAGCAGGGTACTTCCTCACATACACCCCAAAAAAGTAACGCCTGACGGAGTGACTTTGAGCCAGAAAACGCTCACGGGTGGTGTCGGTGCCACAAAAGATATCACGGTGACAGTCACTCCTGATGGCGCTCCTCAAGCAGTTAAAGCTGTGTCGAGCAATGAAAAAGTCGCTACGGTTGTTAAGAAGTCCGATGGTGTCTACACTATTACCAATCTGACAGCGGGCACGGCGACAATCACATTTAGCACTAATGGCATCAGCTCAACGCTTGCTGTTACTGTTAACGCCGGGTAGGTGACTACTATTGGAAGATACTAAGTTTGACAAAAGCCCACTGACTGATGAACAGTTTCAGGTTCTGAAAATGTACTTGAAAGTTGATCAGACAATCGAAGACTCAATGATTATGCAACTGGTGCATGACGCTTGTGGTGAAATCAGTTCGGCTATTAGATTTGGATCAAATCCGGAACAATTTCTAAGCAATCCAGAAACTCGGGATCGTTTCTTCACAGCGCTCATGAAGCAAGTGAAGGAAGACTATGACTACCGAGGTATGGGTGCTGAAGTCATGCGCTTTCCGTTGCAAACATCAACCACAAATATCATCAATCAGCTTCGCTCAGAATTGCCGGAAGAGGATGGTGATTCTGATGCGGACTAATCGAATGACTGAAAGAATTGCGTTCGTCAGCTATGAGTCAAAAAAGGTTAATGGAGTTCCGGTTGATGGTGTGCTCGTTAAGCATATGACGGTTTGGGCGGAAGTCCCTAAGGTACCAATCAGAGAAGCAAATGATCCACAGACGAAGTTGGGCACTCGCAAAGACAGCCCGACTTTTTTAGTGCGATTTTTGACCGCAGAGGAAATCCAACCAACTTGGCGAATTCAGTGGCGTGGGAAGGAATATCAAATCACGGGTCTTGATCCTGATTACGAGAGGCGCGATCTGACAACGATTACGGCAAAGGTGGTGAGCTGATGGGCGTAAAAGTCACAGGGGATGCTGAACTGCTTGCTAATCTTAACAAGCTCCAATTTGGAGTTGCAAAAGAAGCTCGAGCGGCTGTCCGAGATGGCGCGCAAAGGTTTGCCGACAAGCTAAAAAGCAATACGCCTGAGTGGGACGGCGAGACTGATATGAGCGGACATCTGAGAGATGACATCAAGCTTTCAAGTGTCCGTGAAACGAGCGGCTTAACAGAAGTAGACGTTGGATATGGTAAAGATACTGGCTGGCGTGCTCACTTTCCAAACTCGGGCACTTCAATGCAGGACCCGCAACATTTCATTGAAGAAACCCAAGAAGTCATGCGGCCAGTTGTTATCGCTGCCTTCCTAAGCCACTTGAAGGAAGGCGGGATGTAATGGCACCTGAAAAACTTGTTTATGACATCCTGTCAGCCAATTTGGATATTGCTGACAAGGTGTATATAGGCACTCCAGACTTCAATAACCAGACTAGCGCAACTCCCGAGAGTCTATCCCCATGGGTGAGAATCACTTCTTTGCCCGGTGATGCTGCTGACTATGCTGACGATTCTAGGATTCTAGAGTATCCGAAAGTACAAGTAGATTTTTGGGTGGATAAAACGGACTGGGATCAACAAGAAAAAATAGAAACACAGATATATCAAGCACTGCATGTGGCTGGCTGGGAAAGGTATTATCGCAACTCCTACGTTGATGGTGATACCCCAGCCCTTCGCATGACAACAGGATACTTTCAGTTTCAAGGACTGCCGATTGGCTAGCCCTTTTCATTTTCCTAAAGGAGGATTTTAAATATGGCAGATACTGGTGCAACAACTAATAAGAAGTTAGCAAAATTTGGGGCTTCGGCCTTTGAATACGGGGTTGTCGGTGAAGACGACTTTGTACAAAAAACACGAAAGATTCAAGGCTTATCTAGTGTGAAATTAGATATTAAAACAGAGCAAAAGACGTTGTCCGCTGATGATGGCCCGTACTTGATTCTTTCTGGTGGTATCACAGAAGCAACCGAAACAATCGAAATGTACGATGTGGATTCACAGATGAAGTCTGATTTATTTGGCATTAAGGTTGTTAATGGGGTTGAAGTATATCCAAAGAATCTTAGCCCTAATTACGTCGCGACTTTGTTCCGCACGAAGCTTTCAAATGGCAAGTACGTTTGGGTTGGTATGCTCAAGGGAATGTTCTCACTTCCGGGCGTTGATACCAAGACTGTTGACGGCACACCAGATCCGAATGCTGACAGCATCGAAGGCTCGTTTATTCCTCGTGGTGACCAAGACAGTGGCAATGTTGTGTTGATTGGTCGTGAAGACAACGATGGATTCAAATTCGATACCTTCCACAGCTATGTATTCCCTAAGAATGAGAAAGACGCGACTATTTCCGCAGTTGGTGTCGGTGTCTAAAAAGTGTAAGTTGATCCGGCTAATGCCGTGAATAAACAAGTTACTTTCAAAACGTCAAATCCTACCGTTGCCACCGTTTCCAGTGATGGAACTGTGGCTGGTGTAAAGGCAGGGTCTGTAACTGTGGCTTAGCAATGAACTCGTCGCCTTGTAAATGCACAATACGCGAACAGCGGGCGGCTTATACCTAAGGAGATTAAGCATGGCATATCAAATTAAACTAAATATCAAAGGCGAAACGTGCGTGTTCACACGAAATGGAGAGCCAACATTACGTGATACCACGAACGCCTTAAAAGTGCAGCAACAACAGCTGCGCATGCTAAACCGTAAAGATGGCCCTTCAAACGATGATTACGATGAGAACGAGAAAAACTTAGCCAAATTTGCGGTTGATTTCTGGAAAAACCAGTTTACTACCGATGATGTTATTGATGGCTCGTCTATTTCTTTGAAATCGCTGGATTCAATCAATGATGCCATTGGCGATTCTCTAAGCGATGGCGAAGAGGATAAGAAGGACACAGCAAAAAAATCACCGAAGCGGACGTCAAAGAAGCCATTAGCAACCTTGACGACTTCTACAAAGCAAGGCTCTCTGAAGGCTACCGATTAGCTGACGTTGATGCTATGACGCTCCGCGATATTGAAAAACTTAACCAGATTTACGAGGAACGGGAGACCACGATCGACAAGGCCTTTCCGTTCCTTTTCTAGTTCTATGAAAGGAGGTAAAACATGTTAGGAAATCTCGGACAAATTGCGGCCACCGTAAGTTTGAACATTGATCCGTTTCAAGTGAGCCAGCGAGTTTTGAACTCTTCAATTAAAGCAACCGCCGCTGAGTTGCGGGCTCAAGATGCTGCGTTTAAGGGATCTGAAAAGTCTATCAACAACATGCGCTCAACCTATGACACATTGAGCCGCCAGTCTAAGAACTATCAAGCTCAGCTTCAGAAACAGCGAGAACAGTATGAGGAAAATTCAAAAGCAGTTGAGAAACTTAATAAAAGTGAGACTGCATCGCAGGAAGAAATTAATCGTGCTACAAAGCTGCAAGCTAATGCTGCATCACAGTATAATCGGACTGCTGCCGCTGCTGCTCAAAATGAAAATCGAATGGCGGCCTTACGCAAAGAGATTGCGCTGCAAAGTGACGGCTGGACTAAAGTATCAAACGGTGCATCAAAGTTTGCATCTGTTACTGAAAAGGCAAGCTCTAAGCTAACTAGTTTCGGATCAACGATGACCAAGGCAGTAACTGCTCCAATTGCCATTGGATTTGTAGCAGCAGCTAAGTCCGCTATTGATTTCAACAGCCAAATTCAAGCGATGGGGCCCTTGCTAACAAATGGGGGTGCGATTACTGCTAAGTATCGTGCTCAACTTGATCAACTAGCATCAGCATCTAAAAAGTGGTCGGTTGAATATGGCATTTCCACGGCTGCGATTAACGACGGCATGTCAGAAATGATCAAACGTGGCTATACCGCTGCGCAAACTTTAGGCGCTATGCCTGCAGTTCTCAATGCGGCAAAAGCGTCTGGCGATGACTTCAACGATGTTATGCATGTTTCTACATCCGTTTTGGAGCAATTTGGTCTAAAGACAGAATCAACAACGGGCATGCTTAAAAACACGTCTCGCGTTACAGATGCTCTTACCTATATTGCGAACGCTACTGCAGCAGGATTCCAGGATATGGGCGAGGCAATGACATATGTCGGCCCTTCTGCTCATGCTGCTGGTATTTCACTCGAAGAAACAGCGGCTGCTATTGGTATTATGAGCAACAAAGGGATTGAAGGATCAGTTGCTGGCACAGCATTACGTGGTGCTTTAACACGACTGTTGAAGCCTTCTAAGCAAAATCGTCAAGGCTTTAATGAATTAGGCATATCTATTGCTGATTTCAAAAAAGGGACTTTAACTCTTCCAGAGATTCTTGACAAAATCAAGAATAACACTAAGGGGTGGACGGATCAGCAACGCGCTTCTGCTGTTGCACTTGCCTTTGGTACTGAAGCGCAAGCAGGAATGAACGCCTTGATTAGCGCAGGCGGCGGTGAGTTACGAAAATATACCAGTGAAGCTGAGCATGCTAGCGGAACAACTGCCAAAATTGCTAACCAGTTAAACAATACGGATGCCGCCAAATTGAAGAGATTTCAAGAGTCGATTCATGTTTTAGGAATTGAAGTAGGTCAAAAACTTCTACCAACGCTGACACCTCTTATCAAAACAGCAACCGATGTTGTCAATGCTTTTGCAAAAATGGACAGTGGTACGCAACAAACCATTATCAAATTTGCAGCGTTTGCAGCAGTTGTAGGACCAGCGAGTTCTATTATCGGTGGAGCGCTTAAGCCCGTTGCTGCTTTGAGCAAAGGAATATCTGGAATTGCGGGAGTCATTGGGCGAGCATCCGTAGCCGCAAAAATTGGCGGGACTGCAATGGATGTGCTCAAGTCTGGGTTTAGTAAGACAGCTTTTGAAGCACTGAAGGTTGCACCTGCAGCGGCTGCGGTAGCAGATGGTGCTTCTGGAATGGGAGCGGCCATGGGCGGAGCCGCAGCGAGCGGAACAGGTTTGCTAGCGGCATTGGGGCCAATCGCTCCAGTTGCTTTAGGTGTTACAGCAGCCGTTGGTGCCGGTGTAGCCATCTGGGAATTGTGGGGCAAAAAGGCTCTTGAGTCTGCCGACAGAACTTCACGATGGGGCACGGACATTGGCGAAGTAGCAGATAGGTCCGCAACTAAGATGCGAGACGCTTCTGGAAAGATCAGTGGCGCTTTCACTGACACTAACCACACTGTCAAAGAAAATGCCAAAACGATCGCCAACGGTTTTGATGATATTACGAAGGCCGCTAAAGAATCGTCCAAAAATACCCAAACTGCACTCGACAAGTTGGCGAAGCAAGTCGGTGGATCGACTGCTGATCAGATTCGTAAAGATGCATCAGAAATGAAGAAGGCCGACGATGCACGCATCAAGCAAATTGAGGCTAATGCCAAACAGGCTAGGTCAATTACTGAATCTGCCAGCAAAGAGCATGTTGCATTTACTCGAGATCAAATTCAGATTCTGGATAATTTGCGCAAGAGCAGTGCAGCCGAGGCCGTTAAGACACTTAGAATTTCCGGTACCCAACAAGCAAATGTCTTAAAAGCTATTAATGGCGAAAAGATTCGGATGAGTCAATCAGCGGCTAAGGAACAGTACAGCCAGATGCAACAGGCATTTGCTGACGAGACTGATACTTATGGCAAACATTATGCTGCCATCAAAAACTCTGCTGAGTTGAGTACGGCTCAAAAGAATAACGCTCTTGAAAAGCTGGAAAAAGATCATCAAAGCAACATGAGCGTGATTTATGCTGGTGCAATCCAAGCAATGAAAGCGCAAGGACTATCCAACAAGACGATTCAAGAACAACTTCAAACAGAGTTTGGTGCTACGGCGTCTCAAGCTAAAAAAGCAATGAACGCTTATTCAGAGGCAATGAGTAAGGGTGTCAAAGATAGTAAGCAATTTGCTGCCGCTGTTAATTCAAGTATGAGCAAGAGTGTTCAGAAGGCTGGTAACGATTGGAATAGACTTGTGCTAGATCCTAAAACTGGTAAAGTTGTTACCAATCTGCCACAAGTTCTAAAGGATACAGCAAGCACGGAAGGTGGTTGGAAACGCCTTAAATTTGACCTAAAGAATGCCAAGATTAGCTCAAATGCTAAGCAAATGATTGTCGAGGCGATGGCCTCTACCGACAAGTGGAATTCGCTGACTGTTCAAGAAAAGACAGCTCTAGTAAGGGCGTCCGGTAAAAAAGAATTAGCTAACATCATAACCGAGTTTGTTTCATGGAATAAGTTCACACCAAAAGAACAACAAGCCATCGTCAGTGGAGATTACACACCGCTTGTCAACGCACTGGTTAAAATGGGTTACTGGAATGAATTGAGTCTCAAAGAACAGCAAGCGATCGTTCATGACAAGGCTACTTTGCCACTCATTGATATCTTGACGCAGTCTGGCAAGTGGCAGGGTTTGACACTTAAACAACAAACTGCGTTGATTAATGCCAAGGGTAAAGACGAACTCAAGGATGCCTTATTCAACCTAGGCGTGTGGCAGTCAATCGATCCCAAAGATCAGTACACAACGCTAAAAGCCGTGGGCGAGGGTAAACTCGCTGACATGATTGACCAGTTGGACCTGTGGAACAGGATTACTCCGAAGCAAATGCAGGCGGTAGTTAAAGGTGATTATTCATCTATAGTCTCGGCAATTGATAAAGTTAACGGTTGGAACCAACTGACACCTAAGCAGATGCAGATGATTGTGCAAGATAAAGCAACAGCCACCTTGATTCAAGGCATGATTGAAGCGCAGTCTTGGAACAGTGTTTCAGTCGAGGCTAAGACGGCACTGATTCAGGCCAAAGGCAAGGAACAGCTTGCTGATGCTGTTGCCAAGTTTGGTTTGTGGAATCAATTACCGTCAAATACCAAAGAATTATTGGTAAATAATGCTGACGCACGCGCAAAACTAGCTGCTGCTGGCATTGATGTAGATGCATACGAGGCTAAACACCCGAGACCGAAAGAGTTGACGGCTAACGTCAATGATTTACTGACGAAGACTTCGCAAGCTAGAGGAGATCTAATCTCCTATGATTCTTACAAGCCGGGGATGAAGCAATTAACTGGCGATTCTTCAAATGTCACTCAACATGCTGAACACGGTAAGAGTGAGATCAATTCCTTTAACATGACTAATCCGTCGACACGTTACTTTACTGGTGATTCCTCAAACGTGACGTCACATGCTGAACACGGTAAGGGCGAAGTCAACAGTTTCAATGGAACTAACCCATCAATGCGTTACTTCATGGGTAATTCATCAAGCGTTGTGGGTGCTGCCGGATCTGGTAAAAACAGTATCGGAAGCTTTAATGGAACAAATCCGGGAGACAAATATTTCAATGGCCATGATAATACGACAGGGCCCGCAAGTGCCGCCAAGCGTGCAGTTAGCGGATTTGGTGGGAATGAAGTCATCACGAAGACTTTCAATTTTGTGGCTCATATTCCGGACACTATTCGGAAGATTCTTCACTTGCAGCACGGAACTAATGATCTCCGAACGAGTTCACTGGCGATGGTGAACGATGCCCCCGGATCTAACTATCAAGAGCCTATTATCACGCCTAATGGCAACATGTTTATGTTCAAAGAACGAAATGTTATTTTTCCGCTTGCTCGGCACTCAATGGTTATTCCTGCTGATAAGGCTCGTCGAATGAACATTCCACGTTTTGCTGGTGGCACCACAGACTTCGGAGGCGCTGCTAATAGAATAAACCAATTGAATCCGCAAACTTTTGTTACCAGCATTTCTAGTGGCAGCAATAGTCGTGTTGAGGATTTGCTAGCAAGACTGATCGAATTAACAACTTATCAGATTAATCATCCACAACGTACTGAAGGCAAAGTAATGCTGGAAAATAACCGCGAAATTGGCAAATGGTTGTACCCAACAATTAATGAGTTGGATAAGCAAAACACAATCAGAGAAAGACATGGGAGGGGTGTTTATTAATTGGCGAACTTGATATTTGGAGGACACAAGATTGGTAGTTCCGTTCTGCAGTTTAGTGCTGCTAGGGGAATTACATCAGAGATTGAAAACACCTCCCAGTCTGTTGGAATTAGCGATGGTGAGATGCTTATCAATAGTCGTCTTAAGTCTAGAATCATTCCAGTAACTTATGATTTTGTGGCGCTATCTCGTCGTGAATTTGAACGGCAGTTAGCGCCACTACTTTATAGCACGGATGTTCAGAAGCTAATCATTGATGATCGCCCTGATGAATTTTGGTATGCAAAAGTTGACGGCAAGATTGATATGGACCGGGCTTATTTTCTTGGCACTGGTACTATTAATTTTCTTGTCCCCGATGGCGTTGCGCACTCGGTAGCCAAGAAGACGTTTGACAACATGCCATACAAGGACGTGCCAGTGAACATGCTGGTTGACTCCGGCTTTGAATCAGGACGAACCCCAGTAAACTATGTTTGGGGTGACGGTAAAAACACAAATGATAGAATATTCCAAGTCACCGGAAAAGTTCCTTCATTCCCAACGCCTTTCGGTAATTATATGCTTAGAATCGAAAATGACAGCCATGATTCATCAACTATTCCAGATCAGTACGTCCAAATTCCTTTATCCGAACCAGTTTCTATTAAAAAAGGTGAAACATGGACGTACAACTACTACTACGCAACTGCTGGATCAGCAGTTGGGCTAGCGTCTGACTATGTGCTGACAAATGAGCCAGATCCGCTTACTGAATTGTCAATGGCTCATGATTCACGAGATGCTTCGGGAGGTCAGACAACTTGGCATCGTTTTGTAAAAACGTGGACAGCAGATAGAGATGTCACTGTAACCATTTTGCGCTTTGGTTTTGTTAAAACATCAGCAAGTGCGGGATGGCTTTGTATTGATAATATTAAGTTAGCACAAGAACCCACTGTTTCTCCTTGGTCACCTAACCCAACTGATCCTGAATACTATACCAACACCATTACGGTGCACAATGGCGGAACTTATCCTGTCGAGCCAGTTATTACGGCAACTATGCACGCTGATAACGGCATGGTTGGGATTGTCAATGATCGCCCCGGTATTCTTCAATTCGGTACGCAAGAAATAGATGGATATACTACCGACGTGTCGGAGAAAGGGCTAAACGGAGATTTCTCAGCACCAATATCCGGTACGATATACAATCAATCAGCCACTAACAATCCGAATTGGGGCGGTGATTCAAGCAAACCAAACAAGCAGACTGGATCAATCAATTATGCCAGTGACAGCTACAACGGGCCGCATATGGAACCTGCATATGCCTCAACTGGGACTTATTGGAATGGTCCAGCCGCCAAAATACCAATTGCCGCCACAAGCCAAAATACGCGCAACAACAACTTTACCGTATCCATGATGCTCCATTTTGAGACAACAGTGTCCGAATTGGGCCGCATGGAGTTAACACTTGAGGCTGGTGGCAAAGTTCAGTATCAAATGGTGGTCACAGACAACAATGCTGTCAAAGACGAGATTCAGGTCGATTGTTATGTTAAAGACCAACAAGTGGGAACCTTATCGCTTGATCGATCGAAATTTACAAATGATAAGTTCATGCAAGCTAGATTAAGCAGATTCGGCTCGAGCATTAATTTTGAAGTCTCTCCATGGAATGGAAAAAGTGGTCGTGAAATGACCGTCTCTTTGCCACCTTTGACTCGTCCAGACATGATTAGTGAGAACGTTGAAGCATTTTCCGTTTGGTTTGAACGCAACAACACATGGGGACAAGCTGGGATGAAATTGATTGCGGTTCAATTTGACTGGCAGCACGTAAATTGGTGGACAGACATCAAGAACCGGTTTTCAAATGGCGATGTACTGACCATCGATGTTGCCAATGCTAAGACCTATTTGAATGGGTCTGAGAACCGTACTCTTCATGATATTGGCAATCAATGGGAGCAGTTCAAACTGCCGCCCGGTGATACTGAGATTGCTATCACGCCCTCGAGCTGGGCACAACCATTTGCGTGTGAAGTCGAGATAAGGGAGGCCTGGCTATAAATGGAGTATTACTTTGCAGATCGAAAATCAAACATTTTGGGTGTTGGGTCGACTGATGGCAAAGGCGAATGGCGAATTGACAACGATATAGAAACACAAAGTGTTGACAATCGTCCTGCGGTCGAGCTTTCTCTTGATATTCACTTCACGACTGATCAGGAACAAGCAGTCAATGAGATGGCTAAAGCAACCAACTTCATCATGTATCAAGATGAAGAAGGCAACGGCCACCAAATGGTGATTGAATCGGTTGACCATGATTCACTAGGCCACATTCACTCAATTGTTGCCAGCGATGCTGGTAATGATTTAATTAACGAAACCGTTGGCGCGTTCAAGGCCGACAAGCCATATACCATCGCTGACTACATCACAAGGTTTACAAATGATTCTGGCTGGGAGATTGGCATCAACGAATTTCCTGACAATGTTCGAACACTCGAGTGGACTAGTGAAGAATCATCGTTGGCTCGCATTATTGCCGTGGCAAAAGATTTTGATGCAGTGCTTAGTTTTGGCTTTGAGTTTGTTGGAACCAACTTGGTTAAGCGTGTCATTAACATTCGGCATGAAACGGCCGGTGACAGCTTGATTTCCTTTGAAATGAATAAGGACATCAACAATATCGTCACGCATCTCGATACCTATGACATGGAAACATCTATCAAGGCTTATGGAGCGGTTCCAGAAAGTACGGATGGATCAACTAATCAGGATCCAATTAACTTGATCGGCTACAAGTGGACTGATCCAACGGGACAGTTTGTCCTTGATCAGTACGGATTTTTGCATGACACCATTGCTGTGCAGAAATATTCACGTTTGTTAAGCAACAGCAACCCTAATCCAACACAGTCTGACTGGAATCGGGTTAAAACGTTTGATTCAAAATCGCAGGCGGAACTTTTGCAAGCGGCTTTGGCAGACTTGAAAAAGTATAACCACCCAAACGAAACGTACGACATTGATTTGGTTAATTCGCCATACGTACCGCTTAATCAAACCGTCCACATTGCCGATGAGAATCAACAGCTATTCCTGTCTGCCAAAGTGTTGAGCATTCAGCGCAGCCGTGCTAACCACTCTGTCAAGCTTACTTTGGGTGAGTTCGCTCATGAAACAGTCAGCTTTGACCAACGGCTCAGCGATCTTGCCAATAAGATGGCCAACATGCCCAAGACTGTTCAGTTTTATCCATGGCTTCGTTATGCCGATGATGACAAAGGCACTAACATGTCAGCGTTACCTGCTGGTAAGAAGTATATGGCAATCGTTTGGTCAAATAAGACATCCGTCCCAAGCGACAATCCGGACGATTACGCTGGTAAATGGGCGCTGATTCAGGGCGAAGACGGTGCTGATGGTGTTCCTGGTGCAAAAGGCGCTGATGGCCGTACAAGCTATTTTCACACTGCTTGGGCAGATGATGTAAGTGGCCAAAGTGGGTTCACGGTGTCTGGTGGCGATGGAAAAAAGTATATTGGAACGTACAGCGACTTCACACAGGCCGACAGCACCAATCCGAGTGATTACAATTGGGCGCTTTTTAAAGGTGAAGATGGTGATGTGGGGCCAAAGGGCGATCAAGGTTTGCCAGGGAAGCCGGGCGCCGATGGTCGTACTGCCTACGCTCACTTTGCTTATGCAAACAGCCAAGACGGCAATACCGACTTTTCAACTACTGCCCCTAACCGTAAGTACATTGGTTTCTACAGTGACTTCACATCTGGCGACAGTACGAATCCAAGTGACTATAACTGGTCACTGATTAAAGGTGCGGACGGTGCGGATGGTAAAGACGGGGTGCCGGGTAAACCAGGTGCCGATGGCAAAACGCCTTACTTCCATATTGCCTATGCTGACAGTAGTGACGGTAAAACGAATTTCTCACTGGACACTCCGGGTTCTCGCAAGTACATTGGTAGTTATACAGACTTTACGCAAGCTGACAGTACTAATCCGGCTGTTTATAGTTGGCAACTAGTGCAAGGGCCAAAGGGCGACACTGGTCCTCAGGGACCACAGGGACCACGGGGGCCACAAGGACCGCAAGGGCCTCAAGGTGTCCCCGGAAGCAAGGATGTGCCTTATCCATATGTACAATTGTCGGCCCCAGTAAGCCCGAAAAAAGGTGATACTTGGTGGCATGGCACTAGCTACGCCGATGCTACGGCTTTGCAACTATATGATGGCACCAAATGGATTGACCAGAGTATTGCCCAGGCGGTTCTCAGCATCAAAAAGTTGCAATCAATTGAGATTGACACATCAACCATCAATTCGCCTGACATTAATTCACCATTCAGCCATGTTCAGATTGACGGTGCCAAGAGTTCTGGCAATCTTGAACTCAAAGATGCAAGTCTAAGTATATTGGGCAACATCGAAGACAATAATGGTAATCCCAACGGTCAATACTACAAATCACTTTTGAGCCCAAATGGAATGTTCAACTACATCACGACACCCGATCGAAAGGGGAGCGTGTCGTCAGTTGCACTCCAACGTGGTGCACTTCAGTTACAAACATTGATCAGCGACCCTAGTGCTGCTACCAAAAAATATATTCAGTCTGAATTCACTTCAAAAGACAACGTGACATTTTTCCATGTTGATACAACCCCAGCAAGAAATATTGATATTGATTGGGCATATATTTACTACACAAGACGTGGCAATTTAGTGACCGTCAACTTTCAATTTCACACAATAGCTAATCAATACAATTATTTGAGGCTCGCAGATATTAGACCTGGTTACACACCTTATTTGAAAGACAAAGTTGTTGCAAACTGTTCTAACTTTTCAAATCCAAGTAGTTCGTCAGCTATCTATTCAAGTACACCTAGTGGTGGGACTGTGGGATGGTATGGTGCTCTTACTCATGACTTTGGTAGTTGGGGAGGATCTGTTTCTTACCTAACCTTAGATGACTATCCAACGGGGGATACATTTTTTAACTAGGAGGCAATTATGAAATTAAAAGTGTGGACGGATAGCAATAATCGGCTGCTTCATTGGGCATATGCTGATGAAAACAGACCAGTAGGGCCAACCGATGAAGGATTCGAGGTTATTGAAGTTGACGATGCTGTTGGCTTGTATGAGAACCACTCCAGCATTATTGACGGCCAAGTCGTTCCTGATGCTGGCTATGATCCAGACGCTGACAGACCTAAACCTGAGCCATCTGAAGCTGACTTAGCAAATGCTGAAACTATGAAGATGGTTGCTAGTATAACTATGTCAAACGCAGCTTTGATAAAGCAGGTGGCAACATTGACCAAGGAGGAAAAATCGTGAACGCATATAAACCATTGATTATCAGTTACTATCAGCAAGGAATTTACAACAAGGATGACTTAGCCTTGTTCGTGAGTGTCGGCTGGATTAGCCAAACAGAAGTAGATGAGCTTGTTAAGCAAGTCGCCAGCAAAAGCTAGCGGCTATTTTTGTGGAAGGAAGTGAGAAAGTGACATTTTTTGGATACACGATTGGTGACTGGATGGAGTTTATATCAATCGTAGGGGTGGGTGTAAGTGCGGGCAGTTGGCTGTTCAAAAAGATTGCCTTAGATCCATTGCGCTCTGATATTCAAATGCTTTCAGAGACGATGAATCGTCAGCTCAAACTGCACGAACAATCGCTGACAGACTTGAATACTCATCTGAAAGCACATGATGAAGAGCTTGGCAGTCACTCGGTTAGGATTACTCGATTGGAAGACCATGTAGGCATCAAAGGAGATAATGATCATGAATAACTGGACAGAACTTTTGGTATCACTTGCAGTAGCAGCAATCCCAATCATTGGAGCTTGGATCTCAAAACAGTTGCTGGCTAACAAACAAGCGCTCACTTTGGTAAAGGTATTAGGCCCATTGGCAAATGCTGCGGTAACAGCGGCAGAACAGCTCGGTGTGACACAGGCGATTGACGGTGAGGTCAAGAAATCGACTGCCATTCAAGCTGTGAAAGACGGCTTGAAGTCGCTCGGCTTCACCAGCACAGACGAGCAGACGATTGCCAACGCGGTTGAGAAAGCTTATGCGAATTTGAAAGACAGCCTAGCAGAAACCTATCCGAAAAGAGAAGGCATTCAAGTAACGGATTTGCAATATTATCCCCATGTTGCTTATGCCAACAGCGCTGATGGCACAGTAGACTTCTCTACAAAGGATCCCCTTGGGAAATCATATATAGGTGCATACTTCAGCTATGACCAAGAAGATAGCAATGATCCAAGCAAATATCAGTGGACAAAAATGGTTGGTCCTAGCTATGGAGAATCGGCTACTCAGGCAGCACCATCATCTGTTGCTCCACAGCAATAAGGAGGGGAAAATCAATGAATGACTTAGATTTTAGAAACACGTGTCAGCGTTTAGTTGCTGATTATGCAAATGATCACATGGATAAGACCGATGGAAACTCAATCACTCCAGATGATGTATATATCGTTTGGTCGTGCAAAGCGCTTCAAAACTCAAAGGCACTGGCTAGTACAAACGTAAGCGACGGCATGTACTACGAGATAACGTACAATGGTGATAAACACGAGTTGTACCTTGATGCGTACAAAAAATTTGAAAATCGTGCAATCCAAATTGATAAAAAATAAGGAGGGCACCATGAAATTTAAAACTAAACTCATCACCTTGGTAGTCGCCTTCTTGGCGGCTATTTCTTTTGCCTTGCCATCGCAGGTCAATGCAGCAAAGGGAGATCAGGGACCTGATTGGTCAAAGTATCAGGGAGCAAGTGGACGATACGGCACCGATCAAGATAAGTTCGTCATCGCTCAGATTGGTGGCACTTACGGTGGCACTTACATCGATCAGTGGACGTACGATAGCCAAATTGCCAGTGCCAAGGCAGCAGGAAAACGTGTGCATAGCTACATCTGGTATGGTGTTGGTGCAAGTAGCCAGTTGGGGTTAGAAGCACTTGACCGTTATATGCCTCGTATCAAAGCGCAGACACCAAAGGGAAGCATCGTTGCTTTGGACTACGAAGATGGTGCTTCTGGCAATATGGCAGCTAATACGGATGCAATTTTAGCTGGCATGCGGCGCATTCGTTCAGAAGGCTACACGCCCATGTATTACAGTTACAAGCCATATACATTGGCACACGTCGATTATCAGCGTATTCTGAAAGAATTTCCTAACAGCCTTTGGATTGCTGCTTACCGTGATTATCTACCAACTACCAAACCAGACTACGGTTATTTTCCGAGTATGGATGGGGTAGCTATTTGGCAGTACACGAGCGCATTTGGGCTGTCGCAAGGCCTCGATGGTAACATTGATCTGCTTGGTGTGACCGATAATGGATACTCGAAGCAGCCAGCAACTCCGTCGGTGCCTGTAACACCGGCACCAAGCCAACCAGCGAAATCGAATGCAGCCAGTGATACCGACTATGCGCAAGCGGGTGTTTTCAAGCCGTCCACGACGGTCAACATTCGCACTGGTGCCGGCACCGGCTATGCATCCGTTGGTAGCTATGCACCCGGTGAAAGTGTGATTTATGATCACGTGTATATCCGTGGCACATATGTTTGGGCACGTTATCTCAGCTACTCAGGCAGGTATCATTATGTTGCCTTGGGCGTGAATGGTGGGGAGAGCTATGGTTCCCGCTCTGCTGGATATTCTGCGCCAGTAAGCCACACGTATTACACAGTCCGCTCTGGTGACAGCTTCTGGAGCATTGCCAGAAAGTATGGCATCAGCATGTACACGTTAGCCGCTAACAACGGCAAATCAATCTATAGCCTGATTTATCCGGGCGAAAGCCTGTATATCCGATAACAAAAAGTCCTCTGCTCGCTAACGCGGGTGGAGGGCTTATTTTTGTGTGCTAAATTATCAGTCACAGCAAAGCCGTTGAACACGATTTAATAACTTGCTTCTGGATGTTTCTAGATTTGTCAGTCAAAGGGGACAAAAAGGGGACAGAGTTTATTCAAGTGCTGATACATAGCTATCGGTTATGCCGCAAGCAGGCGTTATTTAGCTTTCTTTAGGTTATTTTAGCTTTCTAAAAAGCTTATGTATCAGCGTTTACAGAGATTTAGGCATCTTTAGAGTTCCTTTGTTTTTATTTTTCGGGGGACAAAAAGGGGACAAACACAATCATAGCTGATCCATGAATAACACGGCCTTATGCGCTTCTTGTTTTCTCTGTGAGTCTAACAAATGACCATAGACTTTCATCGTAATAGTCACGTCTGAATGACCCAACCGTTTTGAAATATAATAGATGTCGACGCCTTTGCTGATCAAGTAGCTGACGTGACTATGACGCAACCCGTGAAAGGTGATCTGCTTATCTTCAGGTATCCCAGCTTTGTTCTGAATGACGTGCAGCACTTTGTTACATGCGCTGTCTGTAATCACGTTGTGACGTGGATCACGCATAATCATCTGGTCTTCGTCACGATATCCAGTACGAAGATAAGATGCTGCTTGTTCCTGATGGATCTTATTAAGAAGCTCAATGACGCTGGGCGATATCTCAATGTCGCGAACTGACGAATCGGTTTTAGTTGGCTTGAATCCCGTTCCATACAAATGATCCCAAGAACGCGTAACATGAATGACGCCGAGCTTAGTATCGATGTCAGGCCAAGTTAAAGCCAACACTTCAGATATTCGCATGCCAGTCATCGATCCAATATAAACAGCAAGCGCCCCGATATTGCGGTAAGAAGCCCGTTCAATAGCGATTGCTTTAACCTTAGCGAAATCGTGGCTGTCTAGCACCTTTACTTTCCCGCTAGAGCGCACTCCTGACGTCTTCGTTCCAAAGGTGAAATCAGAAAATAGAATGCGCTCATTGATTGCCGCTTTTACCATCCCACGAACATAGCTGTTCATCTTGGTAACGACATCTTTAGAACGCTCACGTGGGCGCTTTCGTGTGGTTTTCTCCTTGCGATCTTTGCCAGCAGCAAAATCGTTAATAAATTTCTGCCATTCGATAGGTCGAATAGAACTAAGCTTTCGGCCATCAAATCGGCTCTTTAGGTGCTTTCTGAAAAGTTTGTAACGGTATACAGTGTTGATTGACTTGCCATTGGTTCGGTATGCTTCAACCCATTGATCCCAATAATCAAGTAACAGAATGTCTTGCTTTGATGGATCACCGCCACGTTTCAGGTCATCTTCTACAGCTTCAGCAGCATCTTGCGCAGATGATTTGAGCCGATAACCGCCACGTGAAGCAACCAACTGTTTACCGGCGGAATCCGTATACTTAACTCGGTATTCCCAATACTTGCCGCGTTTCCTAAATGTTGCCATGCATTCTTCCTCCTTTTCTGGTAAAATCGAGTACACAAAGAGCCTTATGACTCCGAGTAATTGTTAGGCGTCTACCCGTTCACTTTGGTCGGTGGGGTAGGCGCTTTTTATTTTGCATTCATCCCCACTCTCCGGCTTGCACGGGGACGCCGCTTGCGTGGGGGAAGAGACTATAGTCCGATAAGCTGTTTCTTTTTAGCGTTGAACTCTTGCTCATTAATAATGCCATCATCTAAAAGCTTTTTGTATTTGATGATTTCATCTGCTCCGCTTGCTACTTGCATAGATTGAGAACGATTAGCTGCTTGCTCACCAGAAATTATGCCATCTAGCTTTGCAGTAAGTGAGGCTAGCTCTTTTTCGGACATATTGGTGATCAATCCCGGCTTTATTGGTCCGGATAGAATTTTAATTTCGTGAGAGCTACCATCGTTGAACGCTATTGTTACTGATATTCTGTCAATCACATCGTATTGCTTGCTTCGGCTGCTGACTGCTCCAGCGATAGCGCCAACCGGCCCAAGGAGGGCACCGCCGGCAAGCGTCCGCGTTATTCCATGCTTCTTTTTTTGGTCTGAATGTCCGGTTTCGGTTGGGTGGTAGCCAACAATTGTGCTGTAGTCTTTTACGGCATAGTTCTTGTTGAAAAGTGTTGTATCAATCAATATCCGCTTGAGATTGTCATCAAAATAAACATTTTCAAATTTGGTACTATCATGCTGAATAAACTCTTGCTTTATGGCCTGATATTTGGCTCTATCCTCGTTCTTTGCATTTTTCTTATAGGCTGACAGGTCAACCGGTTTTCCAACATCGGTTAGTTTTTGAAAATCCTTAGACGTGTTGTGAGATCCCCAAAAGGCCGCAAGACTTCGCTTATTTCCATTGAAGGAAGCCCCATATTCGCCGATTGGGGTTCCTTTTAAGCACGAGTGACAGATAACCCCGTCTTGTACGTGCAAACGATAAAAGCCGAGCTTGTTGCTACCGCAAAGCACACATTTAACATTCTTCATAATGAATCCCTCCAAAGCAGCTTTTAACGTCGATCAGGGTTTGGACGTAAGATTATTTTTTATAAAACGACTGTGTATACGACAACCTTACCAATGATCTTGATGTTCTCTTCTTCAAGGTCTTCATAGGTGTACATGATGGGGCTAAATCTTTTGTCAGTTGAATCCGGAATGAAGGTAACAATCTGCTTTTGACGATCATTATAGAAATATTTGACTGCGTAGTCACCATCATCTGCGAACACAACAATGTCCCCGTCCTTTAGGTCTTGAATATCGTTGTACTGTTTGACTGCTATTAAAGAACCATCAGGAATTGTTTGGTTCATTGATTCGCCGTTTATATGCATCATCAAAAGATCTTTGTCACCGGCGTATTTTCCAAGAACCTTGTCGGATATTTGGACAGATTCGATCTCGTCTGAAGTGAAGGGGTCAACATTGCACAAAGTGCCCGCAGAAATGTTGGCAGGCACATATTTGTATGTGCCCATTCCAGAAACACTTTTTTGACTGTGATTAGTTGTTAAGTCGCTGATGTTTACTCCATAATGATCAGCAATTGTCTGAAGCGATCCGCTACGAGGCATTTTGTTAGCGTGCAGCCAATCAGATACGGTTGAATAGGCGACGTCAATGTGATTAGAGAGTTCCGTTAAATTTTCACCGCGAGAATCCATTAGTCGTTTTAGGTTCTTCGCGAATATTTCTTTGATGTCGTCCAAAACTTTTCCTCCTATTAATTGTAAGAATGTTTTCTACAATTGCTATCCTACCACCAAAGCGAAAAAAAGCAACGGTATTTAAAAATATTTTTCGCAAATAACGAATTTACCTATTGCATTTCGCTAAAAGCGTGATAGTATAGACAGTGTAGAAAGGAGGAAGAAATCATGGACATTCCTGAAAAAGTGCCAGTCTACTTGAAGCACACACTAAGAGACCTGCGAGTTCGCAAAGGGCTTTCCCAATCGGATGCCGCTAAAATGATGGGCGTAACAGAGCCAACCTTGCGACGGTGGGAGAAAGACTCATCAGATTTGACAATGCAGCAGATTTGGAAAATCAGCAAGATTTATTCAATCCCACAAGACTATATTTTTTTTGGAAGCAATAACGCTTTTAGCGAAAAACTAGATAAACATAAGGAGGTGGTTTAAGTGAACGAATTAGTAATCATGCACAACAAACAAGCCATGACAACTAGCTTGCGTGTGGCCGAGGTGTTCGGGAAAGACCATAAAAACGTAATTCAGTCTATCGAAAATCTCGCAGCTGAAAAATCAGCCGCCAAATTTTTTGCCGAAGCAACGTATTACAACCGTGGTAAGCAATATCCGATGTACTACATGAATCGTGATGGTTTCACATTGCTGGCCATGGGCTTCACCGGTAAGAAGGCACTTCAGTTCAAGATCAGTTACATCAACGCGTTCAACAGCATGGAGACGCAGATTAAGACGGGCTATGTGATCCCGGGAAGTTATGCCGAGGCATTGAAGCTGGCAGCTAGTCAGGCTGAACAGATTGAAGATATGAAACCTAAAGCACTGTTTGCAGACGCAGTAGCCACCAGCCATACGAGCATTCTCATCGGTGACTTAGCCAAGCTCATACGCCAGAACGGTGTGGATATTGGCCAGAATAGGCTGTTCGCTTGGCTGCGGGAACACGGATACCTGATTGGCAGTGGAGATCGCCGCAACATGCCGACACAACGAGCAATGGACTTAGGCCTGTTCGATATCAAGGAACGCACATTCCAGAACCCAGATGGTAGCGTGCGAATCACCAAGACGACCAAGGTAACCGGAAAAGGCCAGCAGTATTTTATCAACAAGTTTCTGCAAAAGGAGATAACAGTATGAACGAAGAAAACAAAAAGCCCCGCACTGATATGGGCAGCACGGGGGTAACTCTTTACACTTGGCGCACTAGTTATCCATTTCCCCCAGCAGTAAAACCGGGAGACCTGGTGACAATCGTTATTGAGGACGAAGAATTAACCCACACTGTAGGAACCTTTGCTTTCGTCTCCTAAAGGAAGAGTGCTCCATACGGTAAGAACGTTGGACGCTCTTTCAACGAGTACCTATTCTTTACCATCAACAATAAGATTACGAACCATAAAGAATTCATTTCCATCTTTGAATGAGTAGGCACTTTTAATTGCTACATCTTTCGAAGAAAACACCGCGCCAATATTGCCACTGGTAGGAGCAAATACTTTTTTGTATGGCAAGTCCATTTATATCACCTCCTTCCATCACTAGATAACCTGATTATCTGCCAAGGGGAGGTCGAAAGAAAGGAGGAAATGCCATGGAACTGTTACAAATTGTCGAAAATAAGCATATTTCAAGCAAAAAGTATTTAGCGGTCGATGAAGAAGAACTGGCAAAGATGATCAAGGAGAACCAAGAACTAAAACGTCAGCTTGAAGGAATGGAATATTGGGACCTAACAACAGCCGCTAGTCTAATCAAAGGACATAACAACACATGGGTCGTTAACAATATTCTCGATGTACCTCGCTTTCGAAAAGTGTTAGAGGACAGGATCGTCCATTACCCACCACCTGGTCAAAAGGGATATATGTTTCACGCCGGCCCGTGGAGAACATTCATCGACAAATGGTTCCCAGAGATTTCAAGGTCGCTTAGAGAGAAGGGCAAATAATGATTGAATATTTACTAATTGGTGGTGCCTTCGGCGTGATCATTGGTCACTGCTTAGGCCACAGCGGAAATTGGAGGCAGTGGATTGAATGAAGCAGAACGTACCATTGGTGATTTACTGAACGAACACAACAAATTGACGTTAGACATTATGCGCGGCAACCACACACCGATTGCAAAGATGTTGCTTGCCGAGAAAGAGAAGTTACGTGCACGACTAGCAAAACTAAGGGGATGACCTAATGACTAATGAGGTATACGAGCACATTTTAGCCGAAGCGAACCGCCAGATCGCAGCATATCGCAAGGTTGCTTATGATTATGGTCCTGACAATACAGACTCCAAGCAAACATACGCAATGGGTCAGGAAGATGGCGCCGACACAATCCTATTCATTATCAAACAAGTCATGAAAAAAGCCGCTGGCGTCCAGACCAACGACTGATAGAAAGGAAAATATTAGATGTCAGTATTATACGACTTAACAGACAAATTGACCAGTTTGCAACGACTGGCAGAAAGTGGCAAGGCTGATCCAGAAGCTATTGCTGACACGATGGAAATGGTTGAGGGCGACTTTGATGATAAGGCGGTTGGCTATGTCAAAGTCTATAAATCAGTCGAAGCAGACATCAAAGAAATCGACGCTGAAATCAGGCGTTTGCAAGAACGAAAGACAAGTGCCAAGAAAAACGCTGCGACAATCAAATCACGATTGGCGCAAGCGATGGTTGAAACTGGTCGTGAACACATTCATACACCACTGTTCAGTATTTACACTCGCAGAACAGTGAGCGTGGAAGCACCAGAAGACCCGAATAAGTTGCCACCAGAGTTCATTAAGACCACGTTGATGGTAAACAAAGCTGACTTGAAGAAAGCATTACAAGCTGGCCGCGAGGTACCAAACGCGCGACTGGTTGAGAACATTGGACTGGGGGTGCGGTAGATGCAGCCAATTAAACATGCATCTTCAATTGATCGAACAAATAACTGGCGAGTTTTGATTTATGGAAAGCCTGGTGTCGGTAAGACGTCAGCTATCCGCAATCTTAATGGCAAAACACTCGTGCTAGATCTGGATGACAGTTCAAAAGTGCTATCTGGTGCACCGAACATCGATGTGCAACCATTTGACCGAAGTAAGCCAAGCGAAGAATGGAAAGAATTTCTGAAAAATCTGGCTGAACGTGTTTCCGGATATGACAATCTGGTGATCGACAACGTTTCAGCGTTCGAAAAAGACTGGTTTGTTGAGATGGGTAGGCACAGTAAAAACGGTATTGGCAACGAGCTTCAGGATTACTCAAGGTGGACAAATTACTTTGCCCGCATCATGACCATGATCTTCATGGACGCACCAGTAAACGTGCTAGTAACTGCTTGGGAAAACACACGAGATGTTACGAGCGAAACTGGGCAATCATTCAGCCAGTATGCACCAGCAATTCGTGACAGCGTACGTGACGGACTATTAGGACTGACGGACGTTGTAGGACGCGTAGTAGTTAATCCCAAGACTGATGGCCGTGGCGTCATTCTTGAGGGAACCGATGCAATCTTTGCTAAAAACAGATTAGACAATCGAAAGTTGGTGCCAATTAACGAGCTATTCAAATTTGGAAATCAGGAAAAATCAGTCAAACAGGAGGACTAAAACATGGCTATCACAATGGACTACTCACAAGCAGCAGAAGGAAATGGCGACATTCAAGATGGTGTATATGAATGCGTTATTAACCGCTTTGGATTTGACAACTACAAAGATCGTGAGTTTATCAAGTTCGACCTAATCGTACGCAATGACGTTCCACAGAAATATCAGAACAAGCATATCTTCGACAACCAATATCCAAAGAAAGACACCGGAGAGTATGCAATGGGATACCTATTCATGATTGGCAAAAATGCTGGCATTCCAGACCATAAGAAGTGGGCTGATCTTGCGGCGATGCTTGCAGATTTCACGGGTCATGCCGTTAAAGTTACCGTCAAAAATGAAGAATACAACGGTAAAACCTATCCGCATATCAAGAAGTGGGAGCCAACAGCTTTCCCACAGATTCAGCATCGTTGGAAAGATAGCAAAGCTGCATCTGCTTCAAATTCTAATCCGTCTTTCGGCACACCGGAACAAGCAGGACAAACCAATACAGCCGATCTATTTGCCAACAACGGTCAACCAATAGACGTAAGTGACGATCTTCCATTCTGACTTAAAAGAGGTAATTAAAAATGGAAAATTGGAAAGACATTCCTTCATATGAGCATCTTTATCAAGTTTCTGATCGTGGACAGATTCGAACCGTCCCTGGTAAAACAACTGTGACAGTTCGAAATGGCACCACTTACGAACGCAAATGGCAAGGCAGAACGCTTAAACAGAAAACGGATAAAGGTGGATATAAGCGCGTAACATTATGGAAATCTCGTGCTTGTAAGCAGTTTTTAGTTCATCGGCTTGTCTGCTTGGCTTTTCATCCCAACCCTGATAATTTGCCAGATGTCAACCACATCGATGGAAACCCGTCAAATAATAATGCCGATAATCTGGAATGGATCACTCCACGTGGGAACTTGATGCATGCATATGAGCATAAGCTTAACAAGGCAGCAGTTCCTGTCGTATTGCGAGATCCGCCGACTGGTCAGATTCGATATTTTTACAGCCGATCGGAAGCGTGTCGTTTCCTTGGCAGATGCCCCGAATATATCGGTGACGCGCTTGAACGTGGTGACACTGAGGTAGACGGCTATGAGCTATTTACGATTCCATTCTGATTTGAGGTGATGACATGGCAGACGGAGGCTGGATCAAAGTATATCGGAAAATACGCCAGTCCTTCGTATGGACTGACGCGAATCAGTTGAAACTTTGGCTACTGATTTTGATGAAAGCAAATCATGCTCCTAGCAAGTTCTTATTCAACGGTCAAGAAGTATCCGTGACAAGCGGAGAACTGGTGACAGGAGCCCACGCACTGGCGTCTGAGATGAATGATGGTGTGCGACGTGACAATCAAGTGTCATGGCGTCAGGTGTGGAGATGGGTTAAGAAGTTTGAAAGTAGTGGAATGTTGACAATCAAATCAAACACCAAATATAGCATCATATCAATATCTAAGTGGTGTGACTATCAGGACAATGACAATCAAGTGTCAATCAAACGTCAATCAACTGTCAATCAAGTGTCAACAAACAAGAAGGAAGAGAAGGAGAAGAAGGAAAAGAAAGAAGATAGTCACCATTCCCGCAAGCGTGAATACGCTGACGACTCTCCTGAAATGATCGAAGCTGTTTATCTATGGTCGAAGATCAAAGGTAACAACCCAGAGCACCGAAAACCAAACTTACAGTCTTGGGCTGATGACATTAGAAAGATGCACGAGTTGGATCATCGGCCATTCGATAAGATTCATAAAATGATTGACTGGTGTCAGTTCGATTCATTCTGGCAAACAAACATTCTAAGCGCATCAAAGCTGAGATCGAAGTACGACACCATGGCAGCTCAAGCAAATCGCAAGTTTTCATCTGGTAGACGGGTAGAGCACACGGAAACAAAGGAGAACTGGGGATATGGAGTCGACTAAAGGCCTATTCACACGTGCGGACGTGCAAAAAATAATCGAAAAGCGAGGAATGGACGTTAGCAAGCTGCCAACTCAAGAAGAGATTGAGAAACGTTTCTATGAACGCTCTATGGCCGCATTGAACCGTAAAAAGGCACGTGCCATTTATCGCCACTCAGTCTTTCCTGGAAACGTTCCGGCTAAGTTTACGTTCGAAAAATGGCAGCCTGAAATGCAGACGGATTTGCAGAAATCAAGAGATCTGGGCAATAGGGCATACAAGTTGGCAAAACAAATGCAAGAAGCGCCTAAAAACGTGATTTTATTTGGACCTCGGGGAACAGGAAAGACATCACTTGCTTTGGCGATGCTGACGAGTCTACGAGATGAAGGCCAGTCAGGGCTGTTTATTTCAACAGCAGAGCTGAGTAACCTAATGAGCTTGCAATACGACGCGCCAGACGTTCGCAAGCGCTTGGCAGGCATTGAGCGGGCAATGAAAGAGGCTGGCGTTCTGTTGCTGGACGACTTCGGAACAGAAGGCGGTATGAAACTCGACATCAAGCCAGTGAGACGTGACATGCAAGAGCTGATGTATCGCGTTGCAAATGCCCGCCTTGATTTTGAGAGTAACATGCCTCGTCTATCAACAATCATCACAACTAACAACGAGATGGATGAGTTAGAACGCATGTACAACAGCAAACTCATCAGTCGAATTATTCCAAAATCAAAAGATTGCACCTTGAATTTTGAAAAGCTAACCGACGTAAGGGGGAAAAGATCGTGACAGCCGAAGAAATGACGAATAGATATTTGCAACGCTTGGATAAGCGGCTGATGGCATACGAAACGGCCTTGAATCAAACGATAGCTGACATTGAAAGCGATTATGATCAAGGCTACCTAGACGTTACCGAAGCACAGTGGCAAGACATTATCGTGCTTGTTGAGAACATTGCTCAGGCAAATACACGCATGATTCATGAAGCGTCAGACAGCATATATGCTGATGGCGAAGTTTCGGGCAACTTGCTTAATTTGCTTGAGCTTGCCAATCACTTCGCAAGACTGGACTTTTCAGAAATGCCATTAATTAAGCAGGAGGCAGAATTATGACACAAGTAACAGTGCGTTTATACGAGCAGGGAGACAAAGTGTGGCGCGATTTCAAGGCTGAATTGCTTAAGCGCTACGAAAATTCAGCAATGATAGACATCTCAAAAAGCGAAGTATTCTCAAAAATAGAAAAGCAAGAGTTCAACAACCGGATCGTTGTATCAAAGAAAGCGATTGTCGAGAAACGTGCGGTAGCCGGTGTTGATGACAGCGATACTTTGAAGACTTCAGTCAACAATGGCCTTGAAAAGATTTCAAAGAAGCGAAAAGAAGCCCGTGCAAAATACGCACGTGGGATTGCAGAAGCGGCCTCGCAATGCGACACACTGATTGACGTTGCGAAACGGATTGGGAAGTCAACAACGTTCGTTAGGCGAGTGGCAAGTGAGTTTGAGATCAAGTTACCGTGCCGCAACAACGGCCATGAAGAGATTGCGAGCCGTTAGCCATGGTTATCCGCAAGAGACGCAGAGGCAAATACAATGCGCAACCGGTTGTGATCGATGGCATTCGATTCGCAAGCAAAGCAGAGGGTGCTTACTATCGGCTGATACGCAACAAGCCACAGAAGATCACGATGCAGGAGCCGTTTGAGATTATGTCTGCCTTCAAGATCAATGGCAAACGATACTCGGCAAGAAAATACAAGCCTGATTTCTGTTTTTATGACGGTGACGAATTGACAAAAGTTGTTGACGTTAAAGGCGGAGACGCGACTTTGACCACCGATGCCAGACTGCGAATGCTGCTGTTCATGATCAGGTACAAAATACCGGTCACGATTGCTAGATATGACTATCACACAGGTTTATTCACGGAAGAGCAGCTTTAGGAGGCCAACCAATGGAGTCAGAAGTAGACGATGTTTACATCAGCCAAGTGACCGGTGAACCGGTGTACGTGGAAATCAAAGGAATTATGTACAAGCTTACGAAAGTAGAGGACGAAAAATGAGCGAAGAAAAACTGTACGCGGTAAAAAACGATGAAGGGCTATACTGGGAGTTTAGTCGCAAAAGAGATGCCTTTTTGGATCTCTCTGATGTTGATTTGCCAGTAACAATCGATAAAGATTTAGCATTCGAAGTAGCGAGAAACACTGGTGGCCACGCTGTCACGCTCGTTGAGGAGCCTGAAAAGGTATTGTTGAGCAAGGAACAAGCCAAAATCGTTGAACGTGCACACGATTATACGCGGCCAGCAAAGTATATTACTGATAATACTGGTAATTCTGATGATGACGAAGAGCTGCTGATGAATGCTTACGTCAACGGCTGCACCGTGAAGAAGAAGTATCTGGTCTACAAAGTGCTTGTCGATAAGAAGAAGCATGAGTATTTTGCTCAAGCATACCGATCTACGGTTCATCCCGGAACCGTAGCATGGTTTCTTCATAGCAAAGCCCAAAGTGATTCATTGGCTCAGTTCACCGAAGCAGAGATTGAGCATTACGGCTTGCAAGACTGCGAGAAAGAAGAGGTGACTGACGATGCTGATTAAGCTAGACAGCGGTGACTATGTAAACACTGATTATATTGAAAGATTGTGGATGATTAATGAACATGCCGGCTTCATCAGGTTTGTTAACTCTCCAGACGTCCCTATCAGTGAAAACGATCGTGGACTTATTCTAAAGGCCATGAAGCCAAAGATCATGCTTACGCTAGGTGAATCTGGGAAACTCGAGCCGACTATTTATCATGAAGGTGGAACAGATTATGGTGCCATGGCATTTTCACCATTAATTCATGACCAAGAGGTGACTGACGATGACGACTAAAGCTGACATAGACGCTGCGCAAAAGGCCATCGATGCCGCTAACAATGCAATCAACAAACTTGATCTGTGTGGTCTGTATGATTGCGCCTGGCAGGCGAACAACAACTATAAACGTATCATCGATTACAACAAGGAACAGTTAGAGGTGACTGACGATGAGCAATGAGACGAAGCGGGACGTGTTTGAGGCGGTTTGGAACCGTCTTGCTGGCTATCAAGTGTTCTTCAATGGTTGGCCTAGGGAAACACTGGATGGGTACAAGAAACGTTATGATGCCGCCTTGCCAGATGATCTGCCGATGATTCCGAAAATGGTTGGTGATTATATCAAAGAATTGCGGAAGTACCATCGTGATCTTGTTGATGTTCTTGGAATGGTAAGAGACCTAGGCATCACACGAACCGTAGTAACAGGCGCTTTGGCGTGGATAGCTTTTGATGCTGACACTTTTGCCCTTGCATGGTTGCTAGGTGTCTGGCGCGTGGAGGAAACCGGAGAAATCGTGAAATTGGAGGTGAAGGAGTGAACGGTCGCATGAAATTTCTAGACTTATTCGCAGGTGTAGTCGGTATTCGATTAGGAGATGGCGAAGATGAAAGTTAGATATATTTGGAATGACACCTGTACAAGCTCTGAATTTGAAAGAGAAATAAACGAATTCATAAAAGGTAAAAACATTGTTGATATTAAGTTCCAGCCAACACGTGGTGCTGATGGTGTCCCAATGCTGTTTGCGCTAGTGATGTATGAGGAGGCGGAGAAATGAAACAAATAGAAATAAAGGTTATCCGTATGCCTAGTGGCAAATACCTTTGCAATTCAGCATGGGATGGAAAGAACCAGACATCAAAGCTGTCAGGGGCCATAAAGTGGTACGGAGAAAAGGGAGAAACCGACCCATACAAAACCGCACATGATTGGGGCGGTAAGGTTGTCGTGCTTCGGGAGGTGCGGCAATGAAACAGATGATTGCCGTCATGTTGCTAATCGCAGGTACCGCAATGTGGATGTGGGCTAACTGGAAAAGAAAGTGAACAGTTTGGATAGTAAACGAGCACTAGCAAAAAATCTCAGACAAAATATTTATGATCTGAATATGACACAAGCTGCATATGCCAAAGACATTGGGATACCCATTAATACGCTCGAATACGCCGTCTCTGGCAGGGGCAGTGTTTCTCTCAACACTCTGGATAAAATCGCACAGGGAGCAGGTCTCGACCCGTGGGAGCTTATTAGGCCTCCTGAAGACAAATAAAAAAGCGCACCATCGCGGCACGCTTATCCCCCAAACTTTTACAAAATTAATTATACCATAAGGAGTGGACGCAGTGGTGCGAGCAACGAGATATTTTAGCCCAATTGATCATGAAAAAACAATTGAAAACGCCAAAGAGGTCTTAGGGAACTACTGGCATCACAAGCGGCTCGCTCAACGCACCAAAATAGCGCTCAGAAGTCCCGTGATGGACGGCATGCCCAAGTCACCTAGCTATGGAAACAAAGCCGAGGACAAACTCGTATCACACGCTGACGAGCTGTACTATATAGCGTGCTGTGAAGGTGCCATTGAATCTCTGGAATCAGAGAATCATCGGATTATACTAACAAGCTCTTACTTAACCAAACGATATAGTGACAAGCAAATAATGGACAAGCTGTTTTTATCAAAAGCCCAGTATTATCGAACAAAACGTGAAGCGCTAATTGCATTCGCTGAGATTTGTCCATTGGTTGAAATCGAGATGAGACCTTTGTGAGACCTTTCAACTGTATTTCCGTCATATGATGGTATTGTGCCAAAGGTGAGAAACCTGAGACACCGCATTTTTCCTCCGAGCCATGGTGATGATAAAGCTGTGGCAAGGCGTGGCAATGAGGACTGACCGTGATAGTCAGGCGGGTTCGATTCCCGCATGCCACATTTCACCCGTGAAGGTCTGTGACGGTAAATAATCTGTCACTACGTACTGATAAGCCTACCATGACGATGAGTAGCAGGGTGGAGTTGGGTTGATGACCTCAGGAGCGAAGAGCACACCGAGAGCGGCACCAACAGAGGCCGTAGCTCAACGGTAGAGCAACTTGCCAATCTTCTGATGACGAGCAAAGGTGATCACTTGCAGGTTCGAATCCTGCCGGCCTCATTGTCCAGTTTAGCGACCGGACACAGCTTGCGATGACCCTAGCTGACAATGGGCGAGCGAGCAGCAGACATATGAAGCACAGATATCACCTCAATGTAGTATTCCAGTTCGTGCTGGGGTACTATTTTTTTGAGGTGATAGAAATGATGAAAACAAATTTATCCGGGATTAAAGACGCGTCGACAATAAATGATTTTATATATGGATTGGATGCTAAAAATTTAATCACGTATTTAGACTGTCTGCTTGACTATGTTCAAAATGACCCGTCATTGATGCAAATGGGACTTACTAGAGTATCGCTTGTTCAACCATATAATGTTTGGGGGATATTAGCGACAAATCAGGTGGTTTTAGGATTAACCAGTCAAAAAGCCATACATGGGTTTGAAGAAATATCGTTTTTGAATATGCAAGCACAAAGCATATCTCAAGCACACGAATTATTAGGTATTCATATGGGCCTATACCGAGGGTACAGTCCCCAATTCTTTGTTCAAATACCAGTAAACCTCATATCTAAATATTCTAAGCAATTGACAAGCATTACTGTAACACCGACCGAATCAAAGCTTGCAAAATTCAAAGAACTAGTAAATGATGCAAAAGATTTAAAAGCCAACCTAGAACATAATTCTACCAATATAATCAAGTATTTCGAAAGGAAAAACAACATGATGATTATTGATCCGAAATTTAAGGCGCGTAATATGGTTGTCAATAAGAATAAGATTTTTTATATCTTACCTTTTAGAGAAGAACCACTTAATGCAATGAAAGCGATTGTTGACAAAGTAGGAAATGATGTCAGTATCATAAAATCGGAAGATATGTTTGATCCTAATAGAGGCAATAATATTGTAGAAAATATTTGGCAAGATATTTGCACATCGGCTTTTGCTATAGCTGATTTGAGCTATAAGAACCCAAATGTGTTTTATGAGCTCGGCATTTGTCACACAATTGGCAAAAAAGTTATTACAGTTTGCAACAGAGAAAGCTTTAAAAAAGATTATGGTGAGCATCTTCCGGCAGACATTTCGTCTGAGTACACCGAGTTTTATGACAATGGCTATCAGGGAAACAGCGAACTCGCAAATAGGGTCTCTAGTAAAGTAAGAGCACTACTGGCAATCCGTGCATAGTTACTGATAATAGTCGACTACTAAGCACTCCGCCAAACGGTGAGGTGCTATTTTTGTGCAACAAAAAGGCCCTCTGAGCGATTAACTGAGGGCCTAGCTACCGGTGTTTACTGAGGTGAAACAACGGTACCGAAAAAGAGTATAACACATGTAGCAATAAATCGGATTAAAAAAGCCCTCAGAGACCAGTCCAAGAGCCAAAAGAATGAAAAAACGAAATACTTGTGTGAGCAGCAGCGGTTGACTTGGAGGAGAAAAGACACTACTCACGCATATATTAGCACATTCCTTATAGAAGATACAAAAATAGCCCTCGGTTGGGGGCCGAGAGCCTAAAGATAGGGTATTACAGAGGAGTGAAAATGAGTATCTGTTGGGAACAATTTAATTCTAACTCATCGAAATTTTTTAAGCAACAAAAAAGCTCTCGGGGCCGAATCCGAGGGCTTAAGAACTCGGGAAGTTCTTCATGAGAATGTGAGCAGCGTCATCAAACTGCTCACGGTCATTATATTTCAGGAGGCGAGTAGATGCAATGGACAGATGAACAGATCGGTGACATTAGGAAGCTCGCCTCTGAAGGCTTTACCAGACGCGAGACAGCCGACAAACTCGGGATTAGCTATGATGCGCTTCAAGGTAAAGCAAAACGGCTTGGCATCGAGT
>ERZ506645.51-NODE-51-length-42525-cov-11.1171_pt1 | contig 42525 bp, 38 predicted proteins | sample MGYA00513982_ERZ506645 | MGnify/ENA metagenome assembly ERZ506645 | reverse complement strand
GGAAACCCACCCGGACAAGAAGAATTTCGCCCTTGAGCATTGTCAGCCAGCCCCTACAGTCGGGAACCCGCTCGAATGGCAGATGAACGGCCACCTATCTGGGTACAATTGACCACTGGATATTAAGTGACTGGTCCTTCAAGCAAACTTTTAATTGGCCTCAATAATGCTTTATCACACTTAATCACTGAAAAAATTACCTTCGTTTATAATTTGAGACTTTGCTATTTCAAATGATCAGAGAAAGTTCCGTGAAGCCGCTGATTAGAAAAGTTAAAACATGGGTTAGGAAGCTTAGCTATCATTAGAAACTAGTCTGACACTTGAATGTCAAAATGACCCTGTACTGTGGAATCAACGACTAATCTAACAAAAAGTTGGGTCCGCAAATGTCTGCCTTGCGAATACCATCCCCGGCTGGAAGGTGTTTCTGACAATGCTCAGCGATGAAATTCCACTTAGCAAGCGTTTTGTGCTTGGTTAGTGGAAGACCAGTATTTAAGACGTGGGCTTTCGGCTTAAATCTGTGTCCATCGCGTTCCAGCGTTGTCAGAAATTCCTGGAAGCCGGACTAGGACGAGATCAACACTGCAGATTTATGCTAACTCGCACTGCTTCCAGCGGGTCTAAGCTGGCCGCTTTTGAACTGAAGAATTGCGATAATGATTAAGACCTTAGCGTCCGGCTTAGCAGTCGTTGCGCTAAGGTCTTAGTGGTCTGAGCAACTCTTTTGTTATCGTTTCTTAATCTGCAGAGGAAATATGATACAATATAAGAGATTCTACACATTGTGTCTAGCGTGTGTTATTTTGGATAAATACGATCGTCTGGCACACGGTGTGATTTGTTCATGGATTTTTAAAATAAAGACATGTTTAACGATTGATCAAAACCAGTTTGAAGGGAACTTACGTCATGGCAGAAACAAAACCAACTTATTACATTACGACGCCGATTTATTATCCTTCGGGGAAATTACATATCGGTAACTCATATACGACCATTGCGTGTGATACGCTTGCACGGTACAAACGTGCGATGGGTTACGATGTCTATTTCTTGACCGGGACGGATGAACACGGCCTGAAGATTGAAGAAAAAGCAGAAAAATTGAATACTGATCCTAAATCATACGTTGATGGGATGGCTAAACAAATTAAAGATTTATGGAAATTACTCGAAATCTCTAATGACAAGTTTATCCGGACGACGGATGATTATCACGAACGTGCGGTTCAAGAAATCTTTGACCGCTTATTGAAGAATGGCGATATTTACCTCGGTGAATATGAAGGCTGGTACTCAGTTGACGATGAAGAATACTTCACTGAGACGCAGTTAGCTGAAGTCTTCCGCGATGATAATGGCAAAGTAATCGGTGGGAAAGCACCAAGCGGCCACGAAGTCGAATTGGTCAAGGAACAGTCCTACTTCTTTAAGATGAGCAAGTATGCGGACTGGTTGTTAGATTACTATCAGAAACATCCTGACTTTATCGAACCAAGCAATCGGATGACTGAAATGATCAACAACTTCATCAAGCCTGGTCTGGAAGACTTAGCGGTTTCACGGACGAGCTTTACTTGGGGCGTACCCGTTAAGAGTGATCCTAAGCACGTGGTCTACGTGTGGATCGACGCCTTGACGAACTATATCACCGCATTAGGCTATGCAACGGGTGATTCAGAGGACTTATTCAACAAGTTCTGGCCCGCTGATGTCCAAATGGTTGGTAAAGAAATCGTGCGTTTCCACACGATTTACTGGCCAATCATTTTACACGCACTCGGCTTACCATTACCAAAGAAGGTCTTCGGCCACGGCTGGTTACTGATGAAGGATGGCAAGATGTCCAAGTCGAAGGGTAATGTTATCTATCCTGAAACCTTGGTCGAACGCTATGGTCTCGATGCACTGCGCTATTATCTCGTTAAGGCCATGCCTTATGGGAACGATGGCTTATTTACACCTGAAGACTTCGTGGCGCGGGTCAACTATGACTTGGCCAACGACTTAGGTAACTTATTGAACCGGACGATTGCCATGATCAATAAGTACGAAGATGGCAAACTCCCTGCTTTCAAGGCCGGTGTCACTGAATTTGACGCTGATTTGGAAGCCACTGCAGCCACGACTATCGAAAACTTCAACGCTTGCATGGATAGTTTGCACTTATCCGATGCACTCGGTGAAGTTTGGAAGTTGGTCAGCCGGACGAACAAGTACATCGACGAAACGGCGCCTTGGCAATTAGCTAAGAGCGACGACGCGGCGGACGCTGATAAGTTGGCGAGTGTGATGGCCCACTTAGCAGCTAGTTTACGAGTCATCGCTAGCTTGATCAGCCCAGTAATGACGCATGCGCCAAAGGAAATCTTCACCCAATTGGGCTTAGACGTGGACACTTTGGCAATCGAAGGCTTACAACTCGCTGATTTACCAGCCGGAGCCCAAGTCGTTGCGAAGGGGACACCAATCTTCCCACGGGTTGATATGGATGAAGAAATTGCCTTCTTAAAGGCTAAGATGACGAAGTCCGACAAGCAGAAGGGACGTAAAGCAATGGAAGCTGCTAAGCATGAAGCTGAAGTCGAACAAGGTTGGAATCCAGCTGAAACTAACTTAAACTTGACCAAACCAGAAATCAGCATTGATGATTTTGATAAGGTCGAACTAAAAGTTGCGGAAGTTATCACGGTCCAGAAGTTGAAGGGTGCTGACAAGCTCCTCCAATTCCGGCTAGATGCAGGTGACGCTGACCACCGTCAGATTCTGTCTGGAATTGCCAAGTGGTATCCAGAACCAGAAGAATTGATTGGTAAGAAGGTTGTCATTGTTGGTAATTTGAAGCCACGGAAGTTACGTGGTGAGATGAGCCAAGGCATGTTATTATCTGCGGAACACGACGGTAAGGTCCAATTGATCACCGTGCCAGATAATATGGTCAACGGGTCATTAATTTCGTAATTAAAAGGATGAATCGTTAAAAAAGTGAGCATCGCCAAATGTTGGTGATGCTCACTTTTTTAGCTTGTAAAATGAAGCCGGTTAGTTTGAGGAGGACCGTAAATCGTTGAGGACATCTTGAAAAACGGTGTCCCAATACTGGACGTGCAAACAGCGAACAATCGCGAGCGCTTGCTTGCATGCATTCAGCGATTGGTCTTGTTTCGTCAGGTCATCCACAATTCCACGGCAGAATTTCAATAGTAGCGGCGGCACAAGTTGTTTGGTAGGCAATGTGAGCGTCGTCATCATCTGATAGATTTGGGTGATGAGTTGCGGCTGGTTATTGTGGACAGCACTAAAGAGTTGATTGGCTAAAAACGTCATGAAAGTCAACGTTTCATCGGTTAATTGCTGATACTTGTGGAAGCTTTTGTGAGCGGCCGTTAACAAAATGGTCTGTTGTGCTGGTGCTAAGCTGGTGAAAATCTGACTGCAGATCATTAAGTCATATTTTGACCAGAGTTGTAGATTCAAAAGGTCTTGAATCAGCGCATTCAGGGCCGTTTCTAAAGGCTGAGCTAACGGTTGGTGCGGTGTTGTCAGGTGATGCAAAGCTAGCCGCGTCAGCGTGGTGAGCTGGTCATAACGATGTGCATGCGTCACTTTGGCTAGTTGACTAGCCCGGGCCTGTAATTGGCGGAGTTGGTGACTGTCCTGTGCACCAATCGCTCGTTGGATTTGTTGCAAGAGCTGTTCTACTGGGGGTAGTTGGTAATGGTGCAGAATGAAGTCGAATTCTTGAAGTGTCAGTTCCAACCGTCCTAGAAGTTGCATGAAGCGGTCAGCTGGGATATGACTGGTTTCATTAACAAATCGATAATAGGTCGACTTTGAAATGATGCGTCCATTGTCAGTAATCGCTTTTACTGACAGCCCCTTGGCACGTTGTATCATTTGAACGGTTGCGCCGATTGAAATTGTGTTAGTCAAAGCAGTGCCTCCTAAATCAGTTAACAGCAACATTCCCACATTTGGGACTTTTGCCCAACTAAAATGATTAATGTGGTACATTAATTTTAAATATGTAGTTAACCCAGTGTACTATTCTTGCTAGGATAGTATCACTATATTAATTATTCTGGCTTAATGGTAATTGATAAAACCCAGTGCAGTATGAAAAAGATGGGAACAATGTGTGAATTTTAGAAATGGGGTTCAGAAGTTCAGCAATGCTGGTGATGATTGTCAAAAGAGAGTGGGCTTACTTTGATGGAACGATGGAATCAATTTCTACAACGTATACAAGCGAGTTATGGCAAACTATCAGCGTATCGGACTTTGAATTTTATACTGGCTTATGAAATTGTGATGGTTGGTATTGTCGCTTTTTGGGATATTAAGCCAGGCTATTCATGCTAAGAAATGATTGAATATTCAGACGATTGTCACTAAAACCAAGTCGATTCATCGTCAGTAACCAAGTGGAGGTCATAATGAAGAAAGACCGGCATTACAAACTAGGCGACAATTTCATTAAGATGGCGCCTGATCAGTTGATTAAGTTAAATCGGTGGTTGTTAGTGCTATTTATGGCGATCGAGGTCGTGACATGGTTGGCTCGTCGCGGGTCACATAACGTCATGGTGATTACGCTGCCGTTCTTCTGTTGTGCTGTCATCATTTACCCCATCATGCGTTGGGTCAAGTGGCGCAAAACGACGTCGAAAAGCCATTTTCATTTTTCTAAAGATGATTTTTCAGGGGGTGAGGTGCTCGCTTTTTACATTGCGACATTTTTGACCATTTATCCATTAACTGTCTATTTAGAAGCGTTGGCCAATCTCACACTTGTCTGGCTGTTATTTCATAAATTTTTCCAGTATAAGTTGGACCGGTTATCTACCTACCGAATGTTGGGATTAATTTTGATGCTGCTGACGATACAAGTAGTCTTTGCGCTCGTTTTTGGACCAGCATATCTCTGATCAATTCATATAAGCCGTTGCCAAGTGCAGCGGCTTTTTGTCGTTCATAAATCCGCCCCCAATCACTACTTAACGCAAAATGCCCCCCATTCAGCCAGCTTCTTTTCCGAAAACTTGCGTCCCATGGTAAAATCAACTAAGATAACAAAAGTCGAAAAGGGGTTATTACATGCGGATTTTTGATTCTCATACCCATTTAAATAGTGAAGAATTTATCCAGGAAGTGCCACGTTACTTGCAACAGGCGGCTGACCTCGACGTGACGCGGATGGCAATCGTTGGTTCGAATACACAACTGAACGCCGATGCGATTAAACTGGCGGAGACCTATCCACAGCTCGTCGCCATCGTGGGCTGGCATCCAGAAGATTCCAAGAATTATGATCAGGCAGCGGAAAAAGTCTTGATTGACCAGCTACAACAGCCAAAAGTCGTTGCGTTGGGCGAGATTGGCCTAGACTATCATTGGGATACGTCGCCACAAGACGTGCAACGAAAGGTGTTTGCACGTCAAGTCGCGATTGCCAAAGACATGCAACTGCCGATTTCTGTGCATAACCGGGATGCTTTCGAAGATACGTACAAGATTTTGAAGGCGGCTGACATTCGTGATACGGGTGGTGTTATGCATAGTTTTAATGGTGATCCGGAATGGCTGAAACGATTCTTGGATTTAGGCATGCACATCTCTTACAGTGGGGTGGCGTCCTTCAAGAATGCCCATGAAGTCCACGAATCTGTCAAACAGACGCCTTTGGATTCAATGCTAGTCGAGACGGATGCCCCTTATTTAACGCCGGAACCATACCGTGGCAAGCAGAACGAACCCGGGTACACGCGCTATGTGGTTGAAGCGATTGCCAAGTTACGTGAAATGACGCCGGAAGCCATTGCGGCGCAAACTTATCAAAATGCAGAGGAATTTTTTAAGATTGAAGAAGATTAAAGAAGTAATCGTCGTCGAAGGCAAGGATGACACGAAACGTCTGGCCCTCGCCGTTGATGCAGATACATTGGAAACGAATGGCTCAGCCATCTCAGAAGCGACGTTGGCCCAGATTAAGACGTTACAGGCAAGTCGGGGCGTGATCGTGTTTACCGACCCAGATTTTTCAGGGGAGCGGATTCGCAAGACGATTTCGGCGGCCGTTCCAGGGGTCAAACACGCCTTTTTGCCGCGTAAAGCTGGAGTCCCAACTAAGGCTGGTGGTAGTCTGGGCGTGGAACATGCGAGTCCAGCGGCGATTCAAGCCGCACTTGCCCATTTGTATACCGAACAAGTCGATGAGGCCCAACCGTTGATCACGCAACATGACCTGATTCAGGCCGGCTTGTTGGCGGGCCCGACTGCCCGTAAACGGCGTGAACAACTAGGCGAGCGGCTCGGTATTGGCTACGTGAATGGGAAACAATTACCCAAACGCCTGCAACTATTTCAGATTCAGCCCGCTGATTTTTGGGCGGCGGTGAATCAACTGACGACAGAGGAGTAACTATGAGTAGAGATTTAGATATTGCTAATCCCGCCCGCACGCGGGCCATTATGCACACGTACGGCTTACAAGTTAAAAAGAGTCTGGGTCAGAACTTTTTGACTGACCAGAACGTTTTACACAATATTGTTGCAACGGCGGACATTGGCGTCAATGATAATGTGATTGAAATCGGCCCGGGGATTGGGGCGTTGACTGAATATTTGGCTCGTGCAGCCCACCATGTCTTGGCGTTTGAAATTGACGATCGGTTACTGCCAATTTTGGATGAGACACTAGCTGATTATGACAATGTAACGGTCGTTAACCAAGATATTTTGAAGGCTGACCTGGCCGCGATGATCAGTGAACATTTAGATAACGAGCGGCCGTTGAAGCTAGTCGCCAACTTACCTTATTACATTACAACGCCAATTCTGATGAACCTATTGGCGGGCGACGTTGCTTTTGAAAACATCGTGGTCATGATGCAAAAAGAAGTCGCTGACCGGTTAGCAGCGGAACCAGGGACAAAAGCTTATGGGGCACTGACGATTGCGGTCCAGTATCGGATGGCTGCTGAAATGGCGATGGTCGTTCCGCGGACTGTCTTCGTCCCAGCGCCGAACGTTGATTCAGCAATTGTGAAGTTGACGGCGTTACCACCGCGGACCCATGTACCATTTGACGAAGCAGCCTTTTTCAAGGTGGTCAAAGCTGGGTTTGCCCATCGCCGAAAAAATTTGTGGAACAATCTGCAAAGTTTATTTGGCAAGCAACCTGACACCAAGACGGCAATTCAGCAGGCGCTTGAGATTGCGGCCATTGACCCGAAGATTCGGGCAGAACGGCTAACGGTCGATGAATTTATCACGCTGACGGATGCATGTCATCAGGCTGATTTACTCTAGATTGTTCTGTTATAAAATGGTTGCACATTAGAAAACCTTGTGATATAATGTTGACTTTTTTGTGAAAAGCTAGTATAGTGTCTTTCATGAGGAGGATTCTCAATGCCAATTTCACTAGCTGTAATTAAAGATAAACTTGACTCACGGATCGGCCAACGCATGAAGGTCGTTGCCCAGGCCGGCCGCAAGAAGACAACTGAACGCCACGGTGTGTTAAAAGAAACTTACCGTTCCGTATTTGTTGTAGATTTAGATCAACAAGAAAACGCATTTGAACGGGTCTCCTACAGTTATACCGATGTTCTGACAAAGAACGTTCAAATCGCTTTTGACGATGAAACAACTGAAGCTTAATTCGCGTTTCGTGAATTCTCAATATTAAGACCCCCAGCAAGGTCTTTTTATTTTGCCTTGATATTAGTATAATTGTATCAAAGTAAGTCAGCGACCCCGGGTAATCGCGGTCATGGAAGAGGGTGAGACGCGTGCAAATCGTTGAAAAAGCACCAGCCAAGATTAATTTAGGGCTGGATACCTTATTTGAGCATTCAAATGGTGACAAAGAGTGGGATATGGTGATGACGTCGGTTGATTTGGCCGACTACGTGATGTTGGAATCCTTGAATTCGAATCGAATCGAGGTCGTCACCGATAGTGGCTTTTTACCGAATGATCGCCGTAACTTAGCTTTTCAAGCGGTGAGTGTGTTGAAACGGTATTGTCACGTTGATTGGGGTGTGCGAATCAAAATCAGAAAGGCCATTCCAGTAGCGGCTGGTTTGGGTGGCGGCTCATCGGACGCTGCGGCAGTCCTGCGCGGGTTGAACCGCATGTGGTCGTTAGGATTAGACTTAGCGACGTTAGCACGGCTAGGGTTGCAGGTCGATTCGGACGTGCCATATTGTGTCTACAGTCAGACGGCGCACGTCACTGGCAAGGGTGAAGTCGTGACGCCGTTGCCTAAATTACCGCCGATGTGGATTGTCTTAGCAAAGCCAAAAATCAGCGTTTCCACGCCGAATATCTTACGGCAAGTCAATTATGACCGAATCGCAGAGCATCCTCATATTGATGGACTGCTATCAGGCATTCGCAACCAAGACTTTGAGGCGATCTTTGCCAATATGGGCAACGTGTTGGAGCCGATTACGGCCAAGCGCTATCCAGAGATTCTGCAAATCAAGCAGCAGTTATTGACGTTTGGGGCGGACGCTGCTCAAATGAGTGGCACGGGTCCAACGGTGTTCGGTGTCTGCCGCAAGCAGTCACGGGCACAGCGCGTTTATAACTCGCTTAAGGGCTTTTGCCGTGAGGTTTATTTGGTTAGACCGGTGAATTTGACGGAAAGAGTGTGAAGTCGAACGGTTTGGGTCGAGGATTAGCCTAGCCCCGGCGTTAAGCGGTGGGTTATCCGCTTGGCGTCGGGGCGTAGCTAACCGGAGACCCAGTTCGGCTGAACACGTTTCGGCAATGCTGCAGGAGTGTGTGGCAGTCGCACAAATACGAGCAAGTTTCCCGCTTGGCGTCGGGGCGTAGCTAACCGGAGACTCAGTTCGGCTGAACACGTTTCGACAATGCGGCAGTGGATACCGCCCCGTGCTATGGTTAATCCCAAACGCCCTATTCAGCCACCCACCGCGACTAATATGTCCCAAACCGGTCACGAACAATCATAATTTGAGCAATTTTCAAAGCAATTTTGGCTGGATTATGCTTAAATAAAAGGTAACGGAGGTGTTGGGATGAAGCAGTCGACGAAATTCGGATTAAAGCTAGCAGGTGTCGTGGGTGCCGCAACCTATGCAGGAACGTTGTTTGGCGGGTTAGTGGCGTACAAGTTTGCCATGCATGTGAGTGATGCTCAGAAGCAGAAAGGGCAGGAACGGTCACATGCTGAAAATACGGAGATTGAAAATTTCTGGTATTTGAAACAACCGAAGCAACAGTGGATGATTCAGTCATTTGACGGCCTTAACTTAGCGGCAACTTATATTCCTAACCCTAAAACGGTGGGACGGCTGGCGATTTTAGCGCACGGCCTTGGACATTCACGAGAACAGATGATTCCGTATGCGCGGATTTTCATGAGCCTGGGTTATGATGTGCTGATGCCGGACGCACGGGCATTTGGCGACAGTCAGGGCCACACGATTGGTTATGGCTGGTTGGATCGGTTAGATTATGAACGATGGATCACGATGGCGCTCAACCAGTTAGGCCTCGATATTGATATTGTGTTGATGGGGATCTCGATGGGCGCGGCCACGGTGATGGCGACCAGCGGGGAACCGTTGCCCGCTAACGTCAAAGCCATCGTTGAGGATAGTGGTTATGCGGATTTGTACGATGAAGCCAAGTTTCGGCTAACCCATAAATTCCATCTACCGGCTTATCCAATCATGCCGGTCGCAAATCAGTTGGCACACGTGCGCGCGGGTTATGGCTTCAAAGACGGCCGCATTTTACAGCAAGTATTGACGAGTGGTTTGCCAATCTTGATGATTCATGGGTCCAAGGACCAGACCGTTCCCGTCCGAAACGCCCATGCGCTGTATAACCAGTTGCCACAACAAAAGGGGTTGTACATCGACCCAGATGCGGGCCACGTGGAAGCAATTCGCACGCATCCTGACCGCTACCAAGCCGTTGTTGATGAATTCTTGCGAGAACAAGTTGGCTTGAGTTAGCGTGAGGACTTTTAATTGAATAATGATGACCAGACCTTGCTCAGAATAGCTAGGTCTTTTTATTTTGAAAAAATGTGGCGGGCGTCAGTTGCGAATTAAGCTTGAAACTGCGGTTATGAATCCGCTTTCTAGGCAGCTGAAATAGTACCAGTGGCCCTATTGACAAATAATGGCTTTCAGGTAAACTAAAATAGTAATCATTACGATTTACTTTAATTGAGAAAGTTGGGGTAGTGTTATGACGGAACCGTTAATTGCCGTCCAACACCTTGGAATTAGTTTTCCAAACAACCAGGTGTTTAAAGATTTAGATTTTAAAATTGAACAAGGCGACTTTTTGACCGTGATTGGCGAGAATGGGGTCGGCAAGACCACCCTGATTCGGGCATTGCTCGGCATGTTGAAACCAACGGCGGGACAAATCACCTATTATCCGAATAAAAAAGCCATCAAGATTGGCTACGTGCCCCAATTTCGTAATTTGGACCAAGAATATCCACTAACGATTGAGGATTTTGTCGGCCTGAATTTGAAAGGGTGGCAGCCATGGCTGTCGAAGGCCGAGCGTCGCCAAGTAACAACGGCGTTAGCAGTAACCAACCTTAAAAAGTTACGCCATCGCCCACTTGGTATGGCTTCTGGTGGTGAAAAGCAGCGGGCCTATCTTGCCCAAGCCATCGTCCAGGAACCACAACTCTTGATTTTGGACGAATCGACGGCCAGTCTCGATAACGAAATGAAGTACGAACTCTTAGATCTAGTTCAGAATTTAAACCAGACGAGCCACATTACGGTCTTCTTTGTCACCCACGATTTACCATTAGCGAAGCAGTATGCCAAACATTATTTGGCGCTCAAACCGGGCCAGCAACAGTTTGGCAACATCGCTGATATGTCGGTCGAACAGCTCAAGGAGGTCACGAATGTCAATGTTTAGTTTAGTCTTCATGCGCAACGCCTACTTGGCTGGGACATTTATTGCGATTATTTGTGGGACGATCGGGGTCTTTGTGATTGCCCGAAACCTATCATTCTTAACCCACACGTTGTCTGAAATCGGCTTTGCCGGAGCGGCTTTCGGGATTTTCATGGGCTGGACGGCACTGAGTGGGATGTTGATTTTTACCGTCATTAGTTCGGTCATCGTGGGGCAGATGAGTGTGAAACAATCACGGCGCGAAGCCTCGATTTCTGCGATTTCCGCACTGTTTATCGGTTTAGGCATCCTATTCCTGTCGCTATCTAATCAAACTTCGAGTTATGCGACGAGCATTCTATTTGGGAGTGTGATTGGGATTGCTAGCGCGGATGTCATTCGGGTCGCAATCTTGTCGGCCATCGTCTTACTCGTGATGTTGGGCTTGTACCGGCCACTCAAATTTGATTCATTCGATGCGATTGGTGCCCGGGTGAGCGGCTTATGGACGACTGGCATCTCAGTAGTCTTCTTAGTCCTCGTTGCAATGAGCGTCAGCGTTGCCGCTCAAATCGTGGGCTCGCTGCTGATTTTCATCCTATTGACGTTACCCGCTGCGGCGGCGCGTTACTTCGTGCACACCGTCAGCAAGATGATCTTCCTCGCAATCAGTTTTGCACTGATTGGCGTCTGGTTGGGACTGTACTTAAGTTACATCACGAATTTACCCGTCAGCTTCTTCATCGCGGCCATCGAATGCTTGTTCTACTTTGCTGCGCTGGTCTATCAGCGGCTTCGGGTCGGAAGCTAGTTGGGCTGTTTTTGTTCGGTGATATGAGATTAAAAACGGGTAATCTGCGGAATTTAAACAGGTCGCTGTGATACGTTAAAATGTTACTAGTCGTTTCTGGAATTCATTGGGAATTTGGGGGACGGCTAGTTTTTTGTTTGTGTTATAACTTCCCGTTTGTGATAGGAGCGTAATAAAAGTGTTTACAAAATATAATGATTTGGATTTGTTAGAATTATTCTGGTCAGAATCTGAAAGCTTAACGGGCGAAATAGATGATGGAGAAGTTTTATACAGAAGAGAAATAAGTGATTTCAAATTGACGTTGTTCATATACACGTATGAAATGAAATGTAATGTTTTTTTGAGCTACAAAGATGAGAACATACTGTCTATTGAATTAGACAATATTTCCGAATTGAAAAGAAACGAAAACCAACTATATTTTTATCGTAATGGAAGTGTAAAATTGTCTGTTATTTTTGGAAAGATTTTTTCGATAGATTTTCAAGATGAATAAACTCACAATATTTCTATTAGTTAAGTTGGATTCAAATTTTTGAGGCTGATGAGGGCAGTGGATATTAAATCTGTTTAACGATATAGCAAACAAAGCAAACAAAGATCTTCTATCAAAATATAGAGGAGTAAATATGGTGCATAAGATATTATCAATAGATGATGCTGTTGCCACGAGAAATTTAATGCTGCAGAATACTGAGACGAATACAGTCGGAAAATTTTTTGGTGGTTCGGGTTTGGTAAATGAGGGTGAAACCATTATCACCCTGGTGGTGGTCACCATGGCGATTCACCTTATTATGAAGTTTCTTCTCCAGAACATGGAATTATTAGGATTTATACGAATGGGAAGGTTGTGAAATGATGACTGAAGATGTAGAAAAGTTGACAATGTTATATGACAGAGTTATCGAGAATCTTCAAGAATTTTCAATGTCTCCAGAGAATCAGATCAAACAATTAAAAGGTTTTTCGGTTGCTGATGAACTAGCTTCGGATTTTTCTGATATTACATTAAATTATGCAAAGGAATTATTTGAAAATGCTTGGATAACTACAAAACAGTATCAGCAATTCCTGAGCATTGATGAAAGATTAGATGATATGAGTAAGAATAAGGCACTTTGGTGTAAAGAAGCGCTTAAAGATACTAGTGAGTGGAACAAATGCAGGAAAACTGGAGCAAAACTGCTAGCATCTTTGGAGGGCGGGCGCTCAACCTATTCTTAAACAATAATCTAGTTAATTAAGTCTTTTGGGAGCTGGTAGTAGATTTAGATACAAATAAAATTGTACATTTCAATTTTACTGAGTAGAAAGGAAAATACATGTTTGAAGTCATAGAATCAAAAATTAATACTTTTGGAAGGCTGATTTATCTAGAAAGCTCACATGAGTTTGTGTCAGAACCAAGTGTAAATTCTGATATAACTATTTTAGTGGGATATATATATATTGGTTTTAATTCGGAGAACAGTGAGTCTACGCAAGTTTGGGGATTTCATCATAATTTTAATTGGAAATCGAGTATATTGATACCTCCGAAAGCCCATCAAGGTAAAGTTGTTTTGGATGAAGACATAAATCCTGGCGATAGCAAGAGGATAACTGATGCAAACTCATGGAAAACTGATTACGATATAAGCAACGGTTGGCTTAGATTTGGGGGAGAAAATAACTCTCTTAAAAGTAGTTATGTGGAATTTTTTCCAGGCACTATAATGGGAATTGATGATGATGGAAATATTACGGAATTGTGGTTACACCCTATCCTAAAATAAAAAAATTGGGCTGGTAAGGTATAAACTTACTAATTGAATTGACAAGTCTGACAAAATCTAGATGGATTTATTGGTACCGAATAAATCTCGAGATGCGGAACGTTTTTTGATAGATAGCAAAGGGCATGTATATTATACGAGTAATCACTATGCTTCTTTTGTGAAAGTTAAATGAGGTAATAACAATGAAAAAAAACACCATTTCTTATGTCGATAAAAACAAACTTTCGTCTTTGAAAAAAGATTTGAAGGCTTTGGACTATTTTGTCGTTGAAGTTCCTGGTGATAAGATTCACACCGCTCGACAATATTTGAATTTTATGGGAAAAGAATTTAAAATGCCGGACTATGCGGGCTTTGACGCTTATTTAGATTGGATGACTGATTTGAGTTGGATTCCTAACCATAGGATTGGTGTAATCATAGATGATTACGAGTCTTTTTTGAATAAGGATCTCAGGGCAAAAGAAATAGTAATTGAAAGTTTTACGGATGATGTTTTACCTTTTTGGGAAAAGGATGTTGTCAGGATTATGGTTGGTGGTAAGCCAAGGATTTTTGAAGTTTATATTGTAAAATAATACTTTATCTGAGCTTCAGCTTAGATAAAAGCCTTAATTTCGGATAGTTAGGTTGAACAAACGGCTGAAGATTGAAAAGTGACGCTATCATCGGTATGAAGTCATCTTAAGGAAAAACATCAAGATTAGTAGGGGGTATCGTTGTTAATTAGTGCAACTATTGGTGTGTTAGTAATGGTTATTACGCTGGGCTTAGGAGTCTGGAGTTAGTTACTGGGAAAACGCAACAAATCGAATTTAGTTGGTAGTATCATACCAGCTGGCTACTTTATTGTACGGTTAGCCTTTGCACTAGTACTGGGCGAAGGCGTTCGAGAACTGATAACCAGTTTAGTCGGTAATTTGGTAAGTACTGTCGTCTATATCCTATTGTTTGTTTGGGGACGACAACGATTCAATAAGCAGAAGCCAATAAAATAAAGTGCTTGAAAGCTCAGAACGATTCCAAAATTACACGTTCTGGGCTTTTTAGGTGTAAACAGAGGCCACCCAATCGAACCTTTTTGCGCCTCTACGTCGTATAAACGATGGATCTTCCTGGCACACGCCATTAAGTCGCCCAAACTTATTGTTCTCGAATTCGCTAAATCTGAGCTGTACAGACAAGATAATTGGCAATCTTATTAAGAAATTCCGATGGTTTAGTAAAAAAGTGTTAAAAAGTTAGCCTATTTCCGAACGTTTGTGTTATCATTTTGCATAGACTTTAAAAATGATGATTTAGGTTGAGGTGGAAGATATGAAAGTACGTAGAAGCGAACGTTTGATTGATATGACGCGTTATTTGTTGGAACGTCCCCATACATTAGTTTCATTGACATACTTCGCGGAACGGTACGCATCCGCAAAGTCGTCGATCAGTGAAGATTTAACGATCTTAAAGAAGGTTTTTCAGGCCCGGGGAACAGGAATCTTGGAGACCATTCCCGGTGCTGCTGGGGGCGCCCGCTTCATCCCATATATTTTAAAGGAAGAAGCGCAGACATTTATTGAAGAAATGACGACTAAGGTGGCGGACAAGAGCCGGGTCTTACCTGGGGGTTACGTCTACCTGTCAGATATTTTGGGGCAACCCGATATTTTACGCCAAGTTGGCCGGGTCATTGCGACTCAATATTTGAACCAGAAGATCGATGCCGTGATGACGGTGGCAACCAAGGGAATTCCGATTGCACAAAGTGTCGCAACTTATCTCAACGTGCCATTCGTCATCGTGCGTAATGACTCCAAGATTACCGAAGGCTCCACAGTGAGCGTGAACTATGTCTCTGGTTCTTCAGAACGAATCAAGAAAATGGAACTTTCTAAGCGGAGTTTGACGGAAGGTGCCAACGTGCTCATCGTGGATGATTTCATGAAGGGCGGCGGCACGATCAACGGGATGAAGACGCTGATTGAAGAATTTGACGCTAATTTGATTGGTATCACTGTTTTTGCTGAAGCAAGTTTCGTCGGCAATCGTTTAATCGATGACTACACGTCGTTATTACGAGTGACCAACGTGAGTGATAGTGACAAGGCCATCAAGGTCATTCCGGGGAATTATTTGGAAAAAGTTTTCGGTGCGGAAGCCTAGCCGAGTATGTTATCCCAAGCGTTTTTTTGATATGATTGACTTATCTGAGGACTAAGGAGAAATTTGTAATGACAACCAAAAATGCAATCATCATGGCCGCCGGTAAAGGGACCCGGATGAAATCCAAGCTAGTCAAAGTTTTACATCAGGTATGTGGTAAATCAATGGTCGACCACGTCTTGACCCAAGTTGAAGCCACACACATGGCCAACATCGTCACGGTCGTGGGTCACGGTGCCAAAGACGTTGAAGCAGCCTTGGGCGACCGGACTGAATATGCCGTTCAAGCGGAACAACTCGGAACGGGACACGCCGTCTTACAGGCTGAACCATTGTTGAAGGACGCCGACGGGATGACGCTGATCGTTAGTGGTGATACGCCGCTATTTAAAGCTGAAACTTTTGAAGAATTATTTGAATATCATCAAGCCAAGGGCGCTGCTGGGACGATTTTGACATCACAAGCCCCAAACCCTCAAGGCTATGGCCGGGTCGTTCGTAACCGGTTAGGCATCGTTGAAAAGATTGTTGAACAAAAAGATGCTACTAAGGAAGAACAAGAAATTCGCGAAATCAACACGGGGGTCTACTGCTTCGATAATAAGAAGCTGTTTGCCGCCTTACATCAAGTGACGAATGACAATGCGCAGGGTGAATATTACCTGACGGATGTGATTCAGATCATGAAGAACCAGGGTGACGTGGTTGCCGCTTACCAGATGGATGACTTTGACGAATCCATGGGGGTCAATACTCGCGCCGCATTGGCACAAGCAACGAAGGTCATGCAACGGCGCATCAACGAACAGCATATGGAAAATGGCGTTTCAATTATCAATCCTGAAGACACCTACATCGATGCTGGCGTTAAGATTGGTGCGGATACCATCGTGGAACCAGGTGTCCTGATTAAGGGCAAGACGACGATTGGCGAAGATTGTTTTATCGGCGCTCATTCTGAGATTCATGATATGGTCATCGAAGACCGAGTTCGTGTTACGTCCTCCTTCCTCGAAGATTCAATCATGCATGCTGATAGCAATATTGGCCCGTACAGTCATTTACGGCCACAAGCTGAAATCGGCGAACACGTACATTTAGGGAACTTTGTTGAAGTCAAAAAGGCCCAAATCGGTGCACGGACTAAGGTTGGTCATTTGACCTATGTGGGTGATGCAACGTTAGGTCAAGATATTAACGTTGGTTGTGGGGTCGTCTTCGTCAACTACGATGGCGTCAACAAGCATCATACCAATGTCGGCGACTCAGCCTTCATCGGTAGTAATTCCAACATCATTGCGCCGGTCGAAGTGGCGGACCATTCGTTTATCGCGGCTGGTTCGACGATCACCGACGATGTCAACTTCCATGACATGGCGATTGCCCGGGCCCGTCAAACTAACAAGCCGGACTTCTGGGGCCGGTTACCACACGAACCAGAAAACATGTAATATCACGACTGGCTGTAGCGGTGAGGGGTAAGCCCTAACGCAAACGGCGGTCGAAATAAATTTATTGATATCGATAGTAAGAGTCATTCACACGATGGTGCTTGAATGGCTCTTTTTCGTATAAAAATATTGATAGTGAGTACGTGTCCATTTCTCGTAAAAGTTGGTATAATTAGCGTGGAAACGTGATACGAGCGTGATTTGGAGGCGAAGGAATGCAAATGAAACGGTGGTTACGGGGACTCATCTGTGGGCTGGTGCTACTCGGTGGCTTGAACTGGGCGGTGACTGCTCAAGCGACGTCGCTTAAACATGAACGAGCGGCGGTCAAACGGCTGGTGAAGCGCGACTTACAGCCACTGGGCGGCCGGTGGTCAGTTAAAGTGACTCGTTTAGGCCAGAAACGGGGACTGACGGTGAGAACTGGTAATCAACGGGTGACACGGCAACGGTCTGCAAGCACGATCAAAGTCTTCGTGATGCTCACGATTTATCGGCAGGTACAACAGAAAAAGTTGCGGCTTACGCAACAGGATCGGCGTGACTTGCAGTTGATGATTCACAATTCAGATAACGCCGCGGCGAATCGTTTGATCGACCGCGCCGGCGGGTTCAAACCAATCAATAAAACGATTAAGCAGTTCAAATTTCGGCACACGGTACTACAACGACACATGTTAGACACGGCTGCACTTGAACAGGGTCTTGATAATTACACTTCAGTCGGTGACTTGACGCGTTTTTTGACCCGCGTTTACCGGCACAAGTTGTTAGGCAAGACTTATGATAAGCAGATGCTGACGCTATTGAAGGGCTGCCGTAATCACAGTAAGCTACCCGCCTTAGTCAAGCATGCGACTGTCTATAACAAGACCGGTGAGTATCCGGATAAGGGCGTTCAAAATGATGCGGCGATTTTTAAAACCAAGCATGGGACGTATAGTATCGTCGTTATGGCGCAAAATGGCCAACAAGCACAACAATATCAGGGTATGCAGCGCCTGGGTCGAGATGTCGTCAACTATCTGGACCACCATCGGTAATTGGGGCGTCAATTGTGAGCGAGTTATTATCGAGAACTAGTTGTTTCTATCAACTATAGCTGATAGCGGTACCATTTCGGCTTCATGGGGTACTGAAGTGCTAGAAATGGCGCTCACGAAACTTTAATCTTTAGTTGTGAAGGGGCGTCAATCGGCGAAAGTCGTGCTTCCAGCCCAGTCTCACGCATTTTTGCGCCGTTGTTGGGACTTGATTTTCACTAGCAAAATGCCTATTATTTAGTAAGTAATAAATTTTCGAATGGAGGAAATTATGTCAGAACAGTATTTTGATCCAAAGTTAAAAATTTTTGCTTTGAATTCAAATAAACCATTGGCAGAAAAAATCGCGGACGCCGTTGGGGTCAAGTTAGGTAAGACTTCGGTCGATCGCTTTAGTGATGGCGAAATTCGCATTAACATTGAGGAAAGTATTCGTGGTGATCAAGTTTACATCATTCAGTCAACTTCCGCTCCTGTTAATGATAATTTGATGGAATTATTGATTATGATTGACGCGCTCCGGCGGGCCAGTGCTAAGACCATTAACGTGGTTATTCCTTACTATGGGTACGCACGGCAAGACCGGAAGGCACGTTCTCGTGAACCAATTACCGCTAAGTTAGTTGCCAACATGCTGGAAACGGCCGGTGCAACCCGGATTTTAGCACTTGACTTGCATGCTGCTCAAATCCAAGGCTTCTTCGATATCCCATTGGACCATTTGATGGGTGCGCCACTGTTAGCTGACTACTTCCTGAACCACCACTTAGATGAGAATGCTGTGGTCGTTTCACCTGACCACGGTGGTGTGACTCGGGCACGTAAATTGGCTGAATTCCTGAAGGCCCCAATTGCCATTATCGACAAGCGGCGTCCACGGGCGAATGTTGCTGAAGTCATGAACATCATTGGTGATGTTAAGGGCAAACGGGCCATCATGATCGATGATATGATCGATACGGCCGGGACGATCACGTTAGGTGCACAGGCCTTAGTTGATGCTGGTGCAACGGAAGTTTACGCAAGTTGTACCCACCCCGTACTTTCTGGCCCAGCCATCGAACGGATCGAAAAGTCACCAATTAAGAAGTTAGTTGTGACTGACTCAATCGAATTGCCAGCTTCAAAACGCATCGACAAGATCGAAGAAGTTTCAGTTGGTCAATTAATGGGTCAAGCAATCAAGTTTATCCACGAAAATAAACCAGTTAGCCCATTATTTAAGAATCGGTTCCATAACGAAGAAAATTAATGCATTAAATAGAAATTGCTTTCTAAATAGTCGCTTCAAGAATGAGTTGTTCTTGAAGCGACTATTTAGATTCTGAGCGGAAATGATTAAAATGTGTCGATCTCCAAGTTAAAAAGCAGCCAGCTGAGAACCGCTGGTAACAAGGCGAGTTAGCGTAAACCTGCTGTTGTAGAAGCATCCTACACCGGCCTCCAGGTATGGTATTCGAAAGGCGGACATGTGCGGACTCAACTTTTTATGAACTGGTCGCTGGTTTTTAATAGACAGACATTTGACATTCAACGGTAAGATAGGCTCCAGCAATACTTAAGCTGTCTTCTTCGCATTTTAAAGCGATGGACTATCAGAACTTTTCTAACTTAACTGAGATGGTAAAGTCTTCACTTCCAACCGGATGGTAATTTTATCGACTAATCTCAGACTAGCTGTTATTGAAATAAGTGAAGGCCTGCTCGTCGGTATTTAAATACCACCAAATGATCATCGATACTAATTCATAGTTCGCCTGAAGGACCAGTTTCCTAGTATGTAATGGTCAATTGTACCAAGATAGGTGGTCGTTCATCTGCCATTCGAACGGCTTCCCGACTGTAGGGGTTGGCTGACAATGCTCAGTAGCCAAATTATTCTTAGTCGGAAGTGGGTTGCTTCCGGCTTAGAATAAGACTCGTATTTGAAATTGCGCAGTGGGTTTCTGCGTGAGTTCAAATCGATGTCGGCTGCGCTCCAGCATTGTCAGCCGGCCCCGGAAGTCGGATTAGGTGAGCAAATGCAGACGAACAACAAACCAACTAACAGGTTTTTTAATCATGATTCACAACAACTCAACCGGCAGTGTTCACCACCTGTAAATAACTGGTAAGTTGGCGCAAAATGGGTACAATGGATAGATAGGGGGTGGTTGCCATGACACCATTTTATTGGGGCAGTTTAGCCTTCGTCAGTGCGCTGACGTTGCAATTGACGGACCGCCGTCACTGGTTGACCGGCCATTTATTTTTACTGGCCATTATCGGTATTTTATTAAGCGCTTACAAGGAGTTTAGTGCCCAGGCCAGCCCCGCGTGGCAATTCATGCTAGTTGGGGCGAAGGTGTTGGCGTACACGCTCCTGCCAGTTGTGATTCTAATCGTAGCTATCAGTTTCGTGCGCTATAGTTACCGGCTGATTCGCAAGGAGGGCTGGGCGCTACATTACAGTTTGCTCGCAATCGTGGGGGTGATCCTGCTGTTGATGTTAGTGCTATCTGGTCTGAATTTTTGGCTGTGGCAAGTGCCGCGCGTCTGGCAGCTCTTGGGCTTAGCATTACTATTGACGGCGTATTTTGCCTTTAGCTTTATCGCCTATCTGGTCGCATGTGTGACAACTCGGATGGGACGGCGGCGTCAGATCGACCACATCATTGTTTTGGGCGCTGGCTTGATGCCCAATGGCCAACCGACTCGGACCTTAGCTTTCCGGTTGCAGGCCGCGGCTAAGTACTACCATGCGCAACGGAGCCGCTACCACCAGCCAATTACCATCGTCGTTTCTGGTGGTCAGGGAGATGATGAGGTGATGGCCGAAAGTACCGCGATGCGGCGCTACCTGGTCGCTGCGGGGATTCCGCGTGATGCGATTCAAGAGGAGAACCGGTCGACGTCTACGATTGAAAATCTGAAGTTTTCGCACGCACTGCTCGTCCGCACTGATCCGTTTTATCGCGCGGTCATCGTTACGAGTGGCTATCACGTACTCAGAGCCAATATTTTTGCCCGTCAGCTTCACCTGAACTTGACGGGGATTGGGGCCCGGACGCCGCTATATTACTTGCCATTCGCGATGTTTCGGGAGTACCTGGCGCTGATCGTCATGTATCGCTGGTCGAACCTCGCGATGGTACTGCTTTTAACGGCTGGTTACGTGCTGGCGTTAGTTCGGTTAGTTTAGTAATGCTCGACCTCAGAGCTTTGAAAAAAACGTCATCGCGATTAATGGTATAATGAGGGATGATAAAAAGGAGGGGTTTGCCGTGGATCATGCCTATCGATCGTCTTGGCCACTGATTGTGATGGTTCTGATTGGACTCATCACACTATCAGGCTGTGCCAAAAATACCGGAGGCGTAACCGCAAGTTCGGCCACGACCGCTACTAATAATAGTACAACGGCCGTTTTAACCAAAGCTGATCAGCAAATTTCGCAAACAAAAATCGCCGCTGCTCGGAAGACGTTAGCTAGTGCTGCTAATCCGAATGCGGCGGTCAAAAATCTCGCAACGGGCTTAAAGTATTATCAAGAAGCCGAAGAAGCGCTTGAAAATAACCAATTAAGTTTAGCTAAGGGCTATTTTGAGACATTAAGTAGCTATGACGGCACCACTGATGCCAGCTTTATTGCTGCGCGTCAGAAGTTAGTCAAGCAGTATCAAGCTGTCAAGCAAGCTAATGGTTATTATAATGCCGCCCGCGATGATTTGAGTGTTCATGATTTGGCCACTGCGAAGGCCAATATTGATAAGCTGGATCGGGTCTCAGCCTCCCATCCGGTCATCAAAGAATTACAGAAGAAAGCTTTGGCAATGAAACAAGCCATTATGAATTATGAGGCGTCGCAATCAACGAGTTCCGGTAGTGAGAGTTCCACCGTTGTTAGTTCAAGTTCGTCGTCCAGTTTATCTGATTCAAATTCAGCAACGAGCAGTACGGACAGTACCAGTTCGTCTTCATCGACTGCCACGAGTTCGTCAGATAGTAGCACGTCGAGCAGTTCTTCGTCGACGTTAACGACTTCGGCCATCATCAAGCAATTTCAGGATGCCGCTGGGGTCACATTTGCTTCAGATACAGAGTTCAATATCACTAAGCAGACGAGTGATTATTACCAGATCACCGCAGTGTATGCGGCGGATGAGTCGTCTAGTTCGGCTTCTAAGACCGTCACTGACACGTATCGCTACTATCCCGATAGTGGTAACGTGACCAAGGAAGACAGTGCCAGCGGGACGTTTGAATAAAACGGTCTGGTGGGCCTGAATTGGTCATTCAACGACTTAAGCTTTAAGTGTCGTGACAAGGATTACCGATGAGGTTCAGAATCTGGCACGAGTTGCTTAGTCACTAAAAATCGCTTCAAGAATTCAATCGAATTCTTGAAGCGATTTTTTTGAAGTCCTATTTTCAAACCGATAATTAGTTGCTCATCACATCTGAGTATTGGACGTTAAACGCCTGCTAGACGCGTTCAAACGGGTGCTGTCTATTGGGTGGCATGTTTCAAGCAGCTCGCCGAACATGCCGCTTGGCACCGGTTACCCAGTCTATTCAGCCAACGCCCAAGTCCGAATCGCGTGCGCAACGCCGTCTTCCACGTTGGTCTTGGTTTCGTAGCGAGCGATTTGTTTGGCTTCATCAATGGCATTGCCCATCGCGACGCTGTGTGTGGCGTATTCGAGCATACTCAAATCATTTCCCTGGTCACCGATTGCCATGACTTCATCCGCGGTCAGGTGAAGGTGGTCTGCAAGCGTGCGTAGGGCGTTTCCTTTGCTAGCTTCCGGATTCATGAATTCCAAGAAATAGGCTTCTGAGCGCACGATGGTAAATCGTTCTGAGAAGTCCGCTGGTAGTGCCTTGATGGCCGCATCCAGTAACGGCTGATGGTCAATGAACATGCACTTGACGATTGGCAAGTCTGGCCGCATTTCTTCAGGTGTCCGGTAGCGAATCGGCATATTGACGAGTGAGCTTTCGCCGACCGTGTACGGGCTGATATTCCGGTTCGCCGTATAAATGTGGTCTTCACTTTCGACATGGCAATGCACATTGAGCTTGCGACTTAACGTCTCGATGTCAATGTAGTCATTGTGTGAAAGCGTCAGGCCAGTGATGATTTTACCAGGGATGGTTTGGACCATCGACCCGTTGAAAGTGATGACATAGTTGTGTTCACCGGCGATACCCAGTTGTTGTAGAAATGGGGTGACGCCGCTCAATGGTCGGCCGGTACAAATAACGACTTTGATGCCCTGAGCATTGGCGTCACGGACGGCTTGAATCGTCGCGGGATTGAGTTCGCTGTGTTCGTTGAGCAAGGTGCCGTCCATATCGATGGCAATAAGTTTAACTGACATGTACTGATTCCTCCAAAATTAGTGTGGAACGACCAGGCGATCGTTCAAAATGTATTGCTGAAATTCTTGATAAATGGGTTTAAATAAATCGCTGTCGGCGTTTTCACTGAGCATTTCTTTCGGGAAGAAGAAACGTTGGTCCCCCGAAACCTTGCCAGTGATTGCTCGGACCAGATCGCTGACGGTCGACAGTTCTAAGAGCGAGCCGTCTTTTTGCATCAGTTCAATTTGCGTCCGGGGTTTCTTCATCTTCGGGTCGTAGGCGTCGTACGGCAAATCATAGCTGTCGTTGGTATCCGTGTAGTAGTGGGCGTCAAATCCGGCTTGTTCGATCAAACGTTGTAAGTCCGGAATCAGCGGCTGCGTCGTGGTATCGACCCGTGCTGATTTTAGTGGCCGCCGATCTAGGAACCGGGTGGCGAGGTCGGCCAAGATTTGGTCGTGACTATCGCGCCAGTGACTGAAATAAGTGTTGAGGACACCGTCGTCTAAACGCAAGTAATCGTGTAGCGTAAAGTGATTGTTGAAGAACGGTAGTAACATGACCGGCGTTGCTTCAGCATCCGCCGCGTGACTTTGGTACAAGTCGTTGGCCCGCTCTAACAGCCGGTCTAAGATGACTTCCATTGACCGTGAGACCGGATGGAAATAGACTTGCATGTACATTTGAAAGCGGCTGACGATGTAGTCTTCGACGGCGTGCATGCCTTCCATGGCGAACGTGATTCCGCCTGCGTAGGGCTTCATGACCCGCAGAATCCGTGTTAGGTCGAAATTACCATAGTTGGTCCCGGTAAAGTAGGAATCCCGCAGCAGGTAATCCATGCGGTCAGCATCGATTTGACTTGAGATCATCTGAACGACCTGTGGATTCGGGTACGTTTTTTGGATAACGGCGGCGACTTGCGCAGGAAAATCTGGTGAGACTTGCCGCAAGACCTGATTGACTTCCGTTTCTGGCGAGGTGAGGATTTGTACCGTCAAAGCTTCATGGTCCGTGTGGAAGATGTGCTCGAAGGTGTGTGAATAGGGGCCGTGACCGATGTCATGTAACAAGGCCGCACACAGGGCAACGAGTCGTTCGTGGTCATCCCAGCCGCCATCGCCAGGAGTGTGGGTCGGATAGTTGCGTTCAAAATTATCGCAGATTCGACGCGTGATTTCGTAAACGCCGAGGCAATGACCAAAGCGGGAGTGTTCGGCGCCGTGGAAAGTTAGCGAAGTCGTTCCCAGTTGCTTGATGCGGCGCAGACGTTGGAACTCCGAAGTGTTGATCAAATCCAGAATAACTTGATGTTGGATATAAATATAATCATGGACGGGGTCCCGGAAAACTTTCTCCATGGGTAATAATTGTTGACGATAGGCCAAATTAATTCCTTCTTTCAGTCTTTCAATCTGCAGACTTGCGGTTGTTCGGACTTTCATTTTTCAGACTTTTATTTTTTCAAAGGTTCATTTTTCCAGTCGTTCATTTTTTCAAGGCTTCAAGGTTTCAATGATGCAAGCGCTGTTGGCGGCGTTGCATTTGGCGATAGGCCTGACTTAAATGGACTTGAAATTCCGGCTCCTCGGTCACGAGCGGGAGACTAGTTGAATCGACCGTGCCGTCCTGGGCGAGTACATGAACGAATTGGGCCTGAGCTTGTTTGACCGTGTACGTGGGATCAAGTTGTTCCGCGACCGTCGTCATGACGTTCGGGTCGACGGTTGGAAAACGTGAATCTGACTTGCCGGCCAGACTAAGCTGATAAAATTGCTGAATCAGTTGGCTGCGCGCGGTCTGATTGCCATTGATGCTGACGTATAGCATGATGACTAGCGCGTCGGCTGTTCGGCGTTGTGACATGCCAGCGATTTTACGGCCAGCAATGCTCAAGTCGTAATCGCCAGGACAATAGGATTGGGTGATTTCGCCGGTATCGATCTTGAGCGTCGGCCAGACTGCCCGCACGTAATCGACCATCAGTTGATAAGCTTCGGTAATCGAATAGCGGTCGCGTTCGGCGGGAAGCAACAGTGACACGTTCAGGACGCCGGGGTCGGCCACGACGGCTAAGCCCCCAGAGTTGCGTAGCATCACCTGATACCCAGCCTGGCGCAAGTAGGCGAGCCCAGCCGGTAACTGTGGCAAACGTTGGTCTAGTAAGCCGAGAATCACGGTTGGCTGCAGTTGCCAGAAGTGGACGATTGGCTGCTGTCGATTGGCGGTCAGCCAAAGTAAGGCGTTCGTATACGCAAAACTATCGAGCATCGCTGCCGGTTCATAGTTTTGACTCAAAGTTGCAATGGTTGGTTCTGTCACAAAGGTCACCCCGTTAGTCGCTATTACCAAGCAATGGGTGGCTGAATCGCCATCATTGCCCGTATCACTATTAATTATACTAGAAATGCAAAGCGGTTGCATTGGGTCGGTCCAATTGTTTTAGTTGATGACGGCTGGCGGGCCCCCAGTACCCGGAGCTTGAGAGGCATAACCTGTGGGATGGCAGTCCGTTGAGGTGGTCATTGGGTGGAATAAGGCGCTGAACAGTGGGCAGGATTTCTTAGGTTAATTCTTAGTTATTTCGGTGCGAATGGCTTATAATTGAACGGGAAGTTTTAGGATATAAAGGGACGATAACACGGTGATCCGCGACGGGCGCTTCAGCGTGTCATTTCAATTAAGTAACGGGAGGTCCAAGCATGGATGATTTAACAACTGGCGTTCCAGTCGCCATTCATTTGGAGACGCGGGCGCGCCAAGATGGTGAGACGGCCAACTATGCGTTAGATGTTGATGGTCAATTGGTTCAAATGGGTGGCGCATTTTATTTGCGCTACAAGGAAGTCAATGATGACGAGCCTGATCCGATTCCAGTGACCATCAAACTCGCGACGAATGGGGACGTGGTCTTGACTCGCAGTGCCGAGAATCGCTTGCGGTTACATTTTTCGAATGGCAAACGGGTGCGGGCTCATTATCAGACACCGATGGGCATGCTACCAGTTGAGACCGTGACGCCGATGTTACGGGTTCGGCTACGTGAGCGGCCATTTTCTGGTGAAGTGAATGTGGATTACGATTTATACGCCGGGGAACAACTACTTGGTAACTACAAGTTGCGATTGCAATTCACGGCTTAATTTGGTATGATGTACTATAAACTGTGGAAAGGACGTGCACCAGTTTGGAACTAAAACAATTTGATGGACAAAAAAAGTCCGAATTATCTTTAATCGAGGTTGCTCACGCAATCTTATCACAACATGGTGATGTGATGGCTTTTGCCGATTTGACCAACGCTGTGCAATCATATTTAGGTAAAAGCGACGAAGAAATTCGGGAGCGTTTATCACAATTTTATACCGATCTTAATATCGATGGTAGTTTCATTTCGCTCGGTGACAATATGTGGGGCCTGCGTGCATGGTACCCATTTGAATCCATTGACGAAGCTGTTATCCATACGGATGATGACGAAGATGAAGATCGGCCAAAGCGCAAGAAGCGTAAGAAGGTCAACGCCTTCTTGGCTGACGCCGGGGATGATGACGACGTGATCGATTATGATGACGACGATCCCGAAGATGACGACAATTATGATGACGATGATGATCAGGACGACGATGACGATGATTCAGCAAGCAGCAAGTATGATGAACTTGCTGGGGTTGATGACACGGATGACGACGTTGCTGATGAGACATTGCCAGATGGCATCGAAGGTCAATTATCAGAGTTAAATGACGATGATGATGACGACTACGATGACGAGGATGAAGACGAATCCAAATAAGCTTTTCAGGATTTTTCCTTGACGAAAGGTGAATCTCCTTGTATTATCTTATTTGGGCTCTCTGGTAGAAATACCTGAGACAAACGATCGGATTAAGCTCCCTATTTCTGTTTGAAATAGGGAGCTTTCTTTATTTATACCACCCCACGAAATAAATCTTTAAGGAGTTATCACATGACCAAATATATTTTTGTAACTGGTGGCGTTGTGTCATCCATTGGTAAAGGTATCGTCGCTGCTTCGTTAGGGCGTTTATTAAAGAACCGGGGCTTGAAGGTCACGATTCAAAAGTTTGATCCCTATATCAACGTTGATCCTGGTACGATGAGTCCTTATCAACACGGTGAAGTCTTCGTGACCGATGATGGGACCGAAACTGACTTAGACCTTGGACATTACGAACGATTTATTGATATTAATCTTAATAAATACTCAAATGTCACGACCGGTAAGATTTATTCTGAAGTTCTTCAAAAGGAACGGCGGGGCGACTATTTAGGGGCAACGGTACAAGTCATTCCACATATTACGAATGCCATTAAGGAAAAAATCATGCGGGCTGGTACGACGACGGATTCCGATATCGTGATTACTGAAATCGGTGGGACGGTCGGTGATATCGAATCCTTGCCATTTATCGAAGCATTACGGCAGATGAAGAGCGACCTGGGCTCTGACAACGTCTTCTACATTCACACGACGCTGATTCCATATTTACGAGCAGCTGGTGAAATGAAGACGAAGCCAACGCAACATTCTGTTAAAGAATTGCGGAGCTACGGGATTCAACCAAACATGCTGGTCGTGCGGACGGAACAACCAATCACCCGCGAAATGCGGAACAAGATTGCGTCTTTCTGTGACGTTGAACCGGAAGCAGTCATCGAATCCTTAGACGTGAAGACGATTTATTCGATTCCTTTGAATGTGCAGAAACAAAACATGGATCAAATCGTCTTAGATCACTTTGGCGTACAAGCACCAAAGGCCGACATGAGCGACTGGGTCGAATTAGAACACCACGTTCAAAACTTATCACGGACGATCAAAATCGCGTTGGTCGGGAAGTATGTGGCCTTACAAGATGCTTACATCTCAGTGACTGAAGCTTTGAAACATGCGGGATATACGGATGACGCTGACATTGATTTGAAGAAGATTTCAGCTGAAGACGTCACACCTGACAACGTCGAAGAATTATTAGGCGATGCGGATGGAATTTTAGTTCCTGGTGGTTTCGGCGATCGTGGGATTGAAGGTAAGATTACGGCCATCAAGTACGCCCGTGAAAACGACGTACCATTCTTAGGTATCTGCCTGGGAATGCAAATGGCCAGTGTTGAATTTGCCCGCAACGTCCTTGGCTTGAAAGACGCGAACTCCGCTGAAATCGATCCAAACACGCCAGATAACATTATTGATTTAATGGCAGACCAAGAAGACGTTGAAGACATGGGTGGGACCCAACGTTTGGGCGCTTATCCTTGCAAGTTGAAGCCTGGTACCGTCGCAGCCAAGGCTTACCATAACGAAGAAGTCGTCATGGAACGGCATCGTCACCGTTATGAATTCAACAACAAGTATCGTGAAGCGATGGCTGCTAAGGGCATGGTCTTCTCTGGAACTTCACCTGACAACCGTCTCGTAGAAGTGATTGAATTACCAGACAAGCGCTTCTTCGTTGCCTCACAATACCATCCTGAATTCTTATCACGTCCTAACCGTCCAGAAGGGTTATTCAAGGCATTCATCGATGCCGCTAACCAAACTGGTAAGGCTAAGGCATAAATTCGAAATATAAGTGTTGTCAAAAACGCGTACTAGCTGGAATGGCTGGTACGCGTTTTTGCGTGGTTAGGGGGTTGATTGGAATATTAAAGTGCCAACAATGCGGTAGCGGATTGGCTATCAGTAATCAAGACATTGGCATAGCCACCCATTAAGGCACCGTGAATGGATGGCACTTTCCGACTAGAGCCCGCTACCAGGATCGCGTATTTTTTATGTTTGAGTGCTTCCAACTGAATCCCGACAGTACGCGCATTGATTGCGGAGTCAGCAATGGTCCCATCTTTGGTAATAAACCGAGAGACGATATCACCAACAGAAGAAGTTTGAAGTCGTTTGATTTCTGTAGCGTTTAGGTAGCCTAGATTGAATAACATCGCATCCGAGCGCACGGTCCCGCTAGTAAATAGGGCAATATTAGTAGCTTCGCCGGCTTTGATGATTTGGGAAATAAACCGATCGTCGAGGACGATTTTTTTAGTGACGGGGTCATCAAAAATTACTGGAAGCGGTAGCGTCACTGCGTTGGTATGATAGGCCGCGCTGAATTTGGTAACGATGTCGTTGGCGAAGTTGTTCATATCAGAGGCAGCGACACTTCCCTTTAATTGAACGATACGGACGTCGTTACGGGTACTAATATGCAAATGATCGGCAACCGCTTTGATGGTCTTCCCCCAGCTAATCCCGATGGAATCATGGTCTTGTACGATGGTCTGCAGATAATCAGCAGTCAGTTCTCCGAGTTTTTCGTTGATGAGTTGACTGTCATTGCTGGCATCAAAACTAATCAGGACCTTTTTTAGATGATATTTTTGTTCCAATTGTTGTGCTAAAGTCCCTAAGTCTTTCAATGGATCGGCAATTTCAATCTTAACCAGGCCAGTATCTTTGGCATAACTTAGGAGTCTTGAAATTGTCGGTCGAGAAATTTGGAGTTGCTTGCCAATGTCACTTTGGCTTAGGCCATCCTCATAGTAGAGATGGCAGACCTTCAAGGCGAGTTTTACCTTATCTTGATTGATTGCTTTTTCCATATTCTGACTTCCAATCTGTGAATAACACTTTAATTGTATTCGTTAGTTTATGATTAATTATTTTTGAAATCATGTCGGTCTATTCAGCTACTAATAAGTGGATCAAACAAACCGTTTTCTAGCAGATAAAGGCGATAGTAGTGCGGGTATCTGGTCAGCTGAACCTGAATCTGATTGCTGAACAGCCCGCTATGGATAGCCCGTTTCAGTATAGCATAAACGTCAGATTGAACAAAATTTCAAATAGCGTGTTTACAAATGTTCAATTCATGATATACTGGGGTTGTTGAAAAAGAAAGGGGTTTCATTAATCATGAAATTGAATCGTTATTTAGATCACACGTTATTAAAACCGGAAGCGACTGAGCAACAAATTGATCAGGTTGTACGCGAGGCACTCGAAAATCATTTTTATTCAGTCATGGTCAATCCATACTGGGTCAAGCACGTCCATGCGCAACTTGCTGGTTCGGATGTTGCGACTGCATGCGTGATTGGTTTCCCACTGGGTGCGAATACAACCGCCATTAAAGTTGCGGAAGCTAAGCAAGCGATTGCTGACGGTGTAGATGAGCTGGATATGGTTATTAATATCGGCGAATTGAAGGGCGGCCACTATGATGCCGTTCAACAAGATATTGAAAGTGTGGTAACAGCTGGACATGCGGCTGATAAGGTGGTCAAAGTCATTATTGAAACGGCGCTGTTGACGGACGGGAAAATCGTTAAGGCTAGTGAAATCGTTGCGGATGCACACGCTGATTTTGTGAAGACGTCGACTGGGTTTTCAACCCGGGGTGCTTCGGTTCATGACGTCAGTTTGATGAAGGGTGCCGTTCAGGATCGAATCGGCGTCAAAGCATCTGGGGGAATCCATACGCGTGATGAAGCGTTAGCGATGATTGATGCTGGAGCGACGCGCCTCGGTGTATCAGCAAGTATGGCAATTATTGGTAAGTAGTGATGATCGAATGGTGACGGCACCATTCAAATATAAAAGAAAGCGCTAACATCAAGGAGGGGAACCATGCAAAAGTTATTTCGGGGTGTGATTAAGCTATCAGCCCATGAGCAAGACGATGGTTATTTGGATAAAACACCGATTTTCCAGTTCATGTTACTGTCATTGCTCATTCCTTTGTGGGCTGCGGCAGCCAGCTTAAATAACATTTTAATTACGCAATTTAAGACCATTTTTGAACTGAATAATGCGACGAGTGCCTTAGTCAACAGTGCATTTTATCTGGGCTATTTCGTCATTGCGATTCCAGCTAGTCGGGTCATCAAAAAGACGTCGTATAAGTTAGCGATTGTAATTGGACTGAGCCTATTTACGATTGGCTGCTTGCTCTTCTTCCCAGCATCTCACTTAGCCACATACGGGGTGTTCTTAATTGCATTATTTGCCATTGCATGTGGACTCAGTTTTCTAGAGACGAGTGCGAATACGTTCAGTACGTTGATGGGACCTAAGTCAGCCTCAACCGTGCGACTAAATATTTCACAAATCTTTTATCCAATCGGTGCGGTCGTTGGGATTTTGCTGGGTAAGTATTTGATTTTCAACGATGGTGCCAGCCTGGCAACGACTATGGCTAAAATGCATGGTGCCGCTCGGTTAGCCTATGGACAGCGGATGTTACAGCAGACACTACTCCCATATAAATATCTGATTGTGGTGTTACTAGTTGCGATTTTTATCTTTGTTTTGACGCAATTTCCAAGTGGCAAGCCCAAGCAACGTCCAGATCAAGCAGCTGCAAAATCAGCCGGTGTCGGTGAAACGCTACGTTATCTGATTCATAATAAGGACTTTATGAAGGGGATTGGTACGGAGTTCGTCTATATGGGCATGCAGACGGCGGTCTGGGCATACACGATCAACTTGGCGATGAGTTTTAGTAATCGTATCAATGAGCGCGATGCTTCGACCTTTATGATTTATACCTATATTGCGTTCTTCTGTGGCAAGCTACTAGCGACCGCGTTAATGAAACGGTTTGCAACGTCGCAAGTCCTATTTGGATTTTCAGTCGTGGGAATCCTCGCATTGGGCTATGTCACCTTTGTCCCTAATGAATCAGCGGTCTATCTGACGATTTTGGCGAGTGGCTTGTTCGGTCCAGGATGGCCAACGATTTATTCACAAACGCTGGATACGGTTACTGATAAACGCTACACGGAAACTGCGGGCGCAATCGTCGTCATGTCGATTATTGGTGGTGCCGTGACGCCGCTGATTCAAGGCTTGATTGCCGATATGACGGGTTCTGTATCGTTGTCATTCATTATCGATGTTATTAGTTTTGCAATTGTAGGTAGTTATGCACTTGGTTACTACAAGCGGCATCAAGCGGCGAGCGAAGTCACACATATGGAGGAGCTATCATGAAAACAATTAAGTTATCGCATCAAATGTTCAGTCAATCAGAGTTTGAACTCTATCAAGATGATAATTTCAGCGCTAAAACATTTCTATATCCATCTGGAGTAGAAGGCCTGCGACTGACGAATCAGCGTGGTGAACTAGTTGTGCTGCCATTCATGGGATTGATTATCTGGGATGCAGTCTTTGACGGGATTTCCTTGAAGATGAAAGATATGTTCTCCCAACCATTGCCGGGTAAGGGGATTGCCGACACGTATGGCTGCTTCCAGTTTACGTCCGGATTGCTAGGAAATGGAACGCCGGCACCTGAAGATGATTATCAGTTACACGGCGAGTTTCCAACCAGTAAGATGGCCCACGCCTATTTGACGATTGGTGAAGACACGTTGACGATTCACGCGGATTTTGAATATGTCAAAGGTTTCGGCGATCACTATTTAAGTGAACCTTCCGTCATGATGCGCGCAAATTCTGGCTTATTTGATATTAATCTAGACGTGACTAACTTGTCGCATGCACAGGCGATGCCGCTTCAGTATATGTGTCATATGAATTATGCCTACGCTAAGAATGCCCATATTGAACAGAATTTACCGGACGAAGCATTTGAACTCCGGCAAACGGTCCCAGCGCACGTCCATCCAACTGATGCATGGTTGGCCTATAACGACCAGCTAAAGGCATCCGGAGAATTGATCAATGATTTAACGGATGAAGCGCATTATGATCCCGAGATTGTGTTCTTCTCTCGCGACTTAACCCAGTATACCGATGAAGCCGAATTTAGAATGCATTTGGATGACTCACATAACTTTTTAACTAAGTTTAAGACTGAACAGTTTCCAATTGTGACGCGGTGGTTACTCTACAACGCGGACCAACAAGTTGCCGCGTTTGCCTTACCAGGAACTAGTACACCAGAAGGCAAAGCGGCTGCGACCAAAGCTGGAACGCTAATTATGTTGGAACCACAAGCAAAACGCCACTTTAGTGTGACGACCGGATTAGAAAAGTAGGGGGACGATAATATGGCAGATGTTACAGTAATTGGCTCTAATATGATTGATTTGACAACTTATATTGGACGGATGCCTGTCGAAGGCGAAACAATCGAGGCACCAGAATTCAACATTGGCTACGGTGGTAAGGGTGCTAATCAAGCTATCGCGGCGGCACGCCTGGGTTCAGATGTTAATTTTATTACGATGGTTGGTAATGATGGCTTTGGCCAAGAACAACTCGCTAATTATCAAAAAAATGGTATTCGCACGGATGGCATTGGCATTGGTCACCAAAATAGTGGGGTTGCCCCGATTTTCGTAGATCCAAGCAGTGATAACCGGATTTTGATTATCAAGGGGGCCAACAAGGAATTGACTCCCGCTGTCTTGGATGAAAAACAGGCGCTAATCAAGAATAGTAAACTAATTGTGCTGCAACAAGAAATCTCGCTAGAGACTAATTATCATGCCATTGATTTAGCGCAACAGTTCGGGGTGCCGGTTCTCCTTAATCCAGCTCCTGCTAACGAGGACTTGAATATCGATTATGTCTCGAAGGTTGCATTCTTTACGCCTAATGAAACGGAATTGGCGACGCTGACTGGGTTACCAACAACTAACCTAGATGAGATCAAGGTCGCGGCGCGTGATTTGATTAGTCGTGGCGTTGAAAACCTGATTATTACGTTGGGTCATAAGGGCGCGCTCTGGGTTACTGAAAACCATGCCGAAATCGTCCCAGGGATGAAGGTCAAAGCGGTTGATACGACTGGCGCTGGGGATTCGTTTATTGGCAGTTTTGCCCATTACTTTGCACAAGGTGAAGCCATCCCCGATGCATTAAAACATGCGAACCAGTATGCAGCCATGACAGTAATGAAAAAGGGAACCCAAAAGTCATATCCGACAGCGGCAGAACTTTCAGATTTATTAGCTGCTGCAGTGGATTAGATGAATTGCAAGTGTTGCCATTATCTGACTAAAACTCAGATGATTGGAACGCTTGCTTTCGTCTGTTCGTGAAAGAATTGGCTATAAAAATACTCAGAAGCCGTAACTGGCATTGTGCTGATAATAGTGGCTATACGCGTGGCGTTAGTTAGCCTTTAGCATTAAATGTGATTAAAGAGTACCAATGAGTTGGCTGATTGTTCGTCTACCAATGGCTGTCCTGTACTGACTTCCGGGTCTGGGAGCCGTTCTAATGGCATGGTCATCTATCTGGGTATAATTGACCAGTGGATATTAGAAAACCACTCCTTGATACAACCTTCTAATCAGCATAGAGAATGATTGACGGCTTCTTCGATACTGAGAAGACGGTCTGAAGATTATAGACTAGTTTCGATGGCAACTATTTGTGAAATTAGTCTATCGAATTGCCTTGTGGTTAGCGTTTGAAATTTTCCCGTCTCGAGTAACTAGAGAAGATTCATGCAACGGCCTGGAATGTGGGTGTTTTGCCAACCCGAGTATGACAGCGTGGAGCGTGTCGGAGGCCAGTCATACAGTTAGCTGTCAAAACAACTGTTTGCTAAGAATCAACGGCTAATCCATCAAAAAGTTGGGTCCGCACATGTCTGCCTTTCGAATACCATTCCCGGCTGGAAGGCGTTTCTGACAATGCTCAGCGATGAAATTCCACTTAGCAAGCGTTTTGTGCTTGGTTAGTGGAAGACCAGTATTTAAGACGTGGGTTGTCGGCTTAAATCTGTGTCCATCGCGTTCCAGCGTTGTCAGAAATGCCTGTAAGCCGGCGTAGGGCGTACATATCACTGCAATTTTACGCGAACTCGCTTTGTTTCCAGCGGGTCTCAGCTGGCTGCCTTTGAACTTGAATGCCAAGCCAAAAGCAAAAGAATTAAAGCCACAATAAATGATTATCTCAATAATAGAAAAATAAAATGATAATAAAAAGCTATTGACAATGATTCAAGTGAGGGTTAAATTATAGGTGTAAAATGAAAGCGCAAACATAATGGGTTAGTAATTCGTTTGGTTATTCAGAGAGCCAATGGGTGCTGAAAGTTGGTTAACCGGACGGGTGAATCCGCCATTTAGCGTTTGACCTCGTTTTTAAGAGGTCGCGGTGAGACGATATACTCGTAGAGCAGTAAGTTGGGTGGTACCACGTTGGTAATAACGTCCCATAGTCTTTTTGATGAAGACTATGGGGCGTTTTAATTTTAAGGAGGTTTTCCGTATGTTAAATCCAAAGTTTGTTCGTAATAACCCAGAACTGGTTAAGGCTAAGCTCCAGACTCGAAAGGTTGATCCAGCTGAGGTCGATGAATATCTACAGCTAGATCAACAAAACCGCGATGCGATTACTAAGGTTGAAGGTTTGAAGAAACAAAAGAATCAATTGACGGAACAAATTGGGCAAAGTGATCCGCAGTCCGAAGCGGGTCAAGCGCTGATTCAACAAGTCAAGCAATTGAATGGGGACATTAAGAGCACTGAAGCAGCCCAAACGGAAGTCAATGATCGCTTGCATTACTTAGCCATCCGCTTCCCAAACTTGCCCGCTGACGATGTGCCAGTTGGTCCGGATGAAGATAGCAATGTTGAAATGCGCAAACACGGTGAGATTCCAACTTTCGATTTTAAACCCAAAGCGCATTGGGAATTAGGCGAAAGTTTAGGAATTCTAGACTTTGACCGGGCTGCGAAAGTTTCGGGTGCACGCTTTGTGTACTATAAAGATGCCGGCGCACTCCTGGAACGGGCCGTCTATAGCTTTATGCTAGATCTGCATACGCAAAAGCAAGGTTATCATGAGATCATCCCGCCATACCTGGTGAACGCACAGACGATGTATGGGACTGGGCAGTTTCCTAAGTTCAAGGAAGATGTCTACACGGTGGAATCTTCTGGAATGACACTGATTCCAACCGCTGAAGTTCCGCTCACGAACTACTACGCCAATGAAATCTTATCTGAGGATCAGCTCCCAACTTACTTTACCGCGATGACGCCATGTTATCGGTCTGAAGCCGGGAGCGCAGGTCGGGATACGCGTGGCTTGATTCGTATGCACCAATTTCACAAAGTTGAGATGGTGAAGTACTGTAAGCCTGAAAATTCATACGATGAACTCGAAAAATTAACCGATAATGCCGAAGAAGTCTTACGTGAATTAGGACTGGCCTATCACGTCATCAAGCTTTCAACGGGTGATACTGGTTTTTCATCAGCGAAGACCTACGATGTTGAAGTGTGGATGCCGGAACAGGGTGTTTATCGGGAAATCAGCTCATGTTCTAACTGCTTAGATTTCCAAGCACGGCGCGCGATGATTCGGTACCGGAAAGCTGATGGGACGGTCGATTACGTCCACACGCTGAATGGTTCGGGACTTGCTGTGGGCCGGACCGTGGCGGCGATTTTGGAAAATTACCAACAAGCGGATGGCACGGTTAAGATTCCTAAGGTGCTCCAACCTTACATGCATGGTATGACAGAGATAAAATAAAATTATTGTGAGAATAAATTATTATTCAAATAATTCAGTTGAACGTTAAACTTAATATCACTAGGATTGAGATGGATACAGGCTAGATCTGTTATGCTAATCTCAATCCTTTTTAATTTGATATCAATAATATTTAATCTTGCTAATTAGACTCACATGAACGATAATTGTCACCGTGATAATATTTTCTCATGAAGAAAGGGTTTTCACAGCTCTAAAGTGATATTTATCACAAAGTACCGTTTTACGGCGAGTTGCGGCGTTAAATCTAATAGGAGGGTTTATTCATGCAGGTTATGTTTGGACATTCTCTGGTGTGACCAGAACAACGTTATGAAAAGGAGACTTAAAAATGACAAATATATTTAAGGGTTGGCGAAAAAATGATATTTTTTGGATGCTGAGTCTGTTCGGTACCGCGATTGGGGCGGGCGTGTTATTCTTACCTATCGGGGTTGGTACAGCAGGTATTCTGGGTGTCATCATGATACTTATTTTGGCTTTGCCGACTACGTTTTTCGCTCACAGGGGTCTGAGCCGGTTTGTTCTGTCAGCGAAAAATGATGGCGATGACATTACTGATGTTGTTGAACAACATTTTGGCTTTAAGATTGGATTGCTTTTTACCATTATTTATTTCTTCTCCATTTATCCGATCTTATTAGTTTATTCCGTTTCTATTACGAATACGGTATCGAAATTTATGACCGACCAGATGCACATGCAAACACCACCTCGTTGGTTGTTGTCACTAGTACTCGTTGGGATTCTTATCGGGATCGCGCGCTTTGGGACGTCTTTGATTACTAAAGTGATGAGTGGCCTGGCCTTTCCGTTTATTATTGTAATTGTTCTGTTTTCCTTCTATCTGATTCCACATTGGAATGGCGCCATTCTTTCAACATTTTCCAGTTCTGTCTCTGGCGGACATTTGGTTGGGACGTTAGGAAATCTGTGGTTACTGATTCCTGTCATGATCTTTTCATTTAACCATTCCCCAATCATCTCTTCGTTTTCCGTTGCCGAACGTAAAGAATACAGTGGGGACGGTAAGGATAAAGTCGATAAAAAGATTTCCAAAATTCTATTGTCGGCCGAAACTTTGATGGTCGTGGTTGCGATGTTCTTTGTCATTAGTTGTACACTGGCGTTGACGCCAGACCAAATCGTTGAAGCTAAAAATGAAAATGTCTCGATTCTGGACTACGTTGCGACTGCTTTTAATAGTCCAATTATCAAATATGTTTCTCCCGTAATTGCCTTTATTGCGATCGCCAAGTCCTTTTTAGGCCATTATCTCGGAACGAGTGAAGGCTTACGTGGGATTATTCGTAAGATGGAGGAAAAATCCGACAAGACGCTTCCGAGTCGAACCGTTTCAGCAATTGTTGATATCGTTCTGTTACTAAGTGCCTGGCTCGTTGCTTGGATCAACCCATCCATTATGGGAATGATTGAAACCATCATTGGACCAATCATTGCGTTTATCCTGTTCTTGATGCCAATGTATGCGATTCATAAGAGTCCTAAGTTACAGCAATATGCCGGCAAACACAGTAATGTCTTTGTTGTGGTCATTGGCTTGATCGCAGTTAGTGGTATCCTGTTCAATATCATCAAATTGTTCGTTTAGTAATCTGACTAAAATACGGGCTAAATTCAGATTGGTTAATATTATTGAAGCCAATTTTTGTCACCAATTTCGGTGCTAGTGCTCGTAACGAGAGGCTCATGACGGTGTTGGGGGTTCCGTGAGACACGCGAATCGAATGGCCATATCGACGGCTGGATTAATCATAACGGCGGGATTAACCCAGAAATGAAAGCTTTGATGGCAGCGGCTTGGTGCTTTCTCATCAGGATAACTTTGGTGCTTGCTTGTGCCGTAACTGTAAGCTTCATAAAGTTTCAAAACGGTGCACTGACGATGAAGGCGCAACGAAGCGCTAGTTGCCCGTGCCAAAGCTTAATTTGACGTGATGATTCAACTAGGAGGATGACTAAAATGACGGTGAACTACAAGAGTGTTTTTGATATTATTGGTCCAATTATGATTGGCCCATCCAGTTCGCATACGGCGGGGGCTTGTGCGATCGGTCGAGCAGCAAATAGCATTTTTAAGGAGAAGCCGACAGATATCGTAATTCATTACTATGAATCCTTTGCTCAAACTCACAAGGGCCATGGAACGGATTATGCGATTATTAGCGGAATTCTGGGCTTTGACCCGGATGACAGCCGGGTGCCGTATGCCATTGGCTTAGCGCGAGACCAGGGGATGAATATTACGTTTATCGAAGAGCCTGGCGATAGTCCTATCAATCACCCGAACACTGCCATCATTGACTTAAAGAATGATGATAAACAAGTAACGGTCGCCGGATGTTCGATTGGCGGTGGAACGATTGAAATTCGTGAGATTAAGATGGATGGTTTTGATGTCAAACCGAAAGGCCCACTGCCGATTTTATTAGTTCAGGGTGGCGAGAATGACCATCAACATGTCACCAAACAGTTGGCTGACTTGACTAAAGTGAACGACCAACGGCACTATAAGACGGACCGCGGCAATTTATACGAATACGACTTGGATCGCCGCCTCAAGCAGGATGAAATCAAGAAACTAACGCAGGAACACGCGAACTTAGTTTACTTATAATCGGGGAGGTTAATGATCATGTATATGAGCGTAGCGGAACTAGTTACAGCGGCCCAAGAAACGAAGAAGCCAATCTATGAATTAATGATTGAACAAGAGATGGCAACCTCACAGGTGAGTCGCGAAGAAATCTGGCACACGATGGGCCGAAATCTAGATGTCATGGAAGCTGCCGTTAATAAAGGCGCTGCCGGTGATGGCGTCTACTCGACGACTGGTTTAACGGGTGGTGAAGCGGTGCTCTTGAAGAAGTATCGCCAAAAGGGGCACACCTTATCTGGTGATACGATGATGCAAGCTGTTCAAAACGCCATTTCGACCAATGAAGTTAACGCCTCGATGGGTGTGGTTTGTGCGACACCCACGGCTGGGTCGACGGGGACGTTGCCAGGTGTGATCTTTACGTTGAAGAATCGCATGAACTTGAATCGTGATCAGATGATTCAATTCCTGTTTACAGCCGGGGCCTTTGGCATGGTCATTGCGAATAATGCCGGGATTGCTGGTGCGACTGGTGGTTGCCAAGCTGAAGTGGGGAGTGCGTCTGCCATGGGTGCGGCCGCAGCGGTCGAATTGGCTGGTGGTACACCGGAACAAAGTGCAGAGGCTTTGGCGATGGCAATCAGCAACTTGCTAGGCTTAGTCTGTGATCCCGTTGCTGGACTCGTTGAATTGCCTTGCGTTAAACGGAATGCAATCGGGGTCGGGAATGCCTTGATTGCAGCCGATATGGCGCTAGCCGGATGCACGAACAAAATTCCGGCGGATGAAGTCATTGCGGCTATGGATAAAGTCGGTAAGGGCTTGCCAAAAGCGCTGCGGGAGACTGGTTTGGGTGGCTTAGCGGCGACACCAACTGGTATTCGGATGAAAGAAAAGATTTTTGGCCGCTCGACTAATTCACAAGTTCATGCATAAAAGTTTCGTGGAAAGATGATGGGCTGACGATAAACGCTATCATCTTTTTTATTTCGATATTGATATGGTGACGTGTATTAACGTTTTATCAGTGTGATAAAATAATATTAAGTTATAATGTTGACAAAAAATAGTGAGGTGGGTGCCGTTATGCAAAAACCATTAACAGCTGAGCAAGAATACGTCCGCGAATTTATTCCGTTCGTTGATTTTTTAGCCGATATCTTAGGCCCAAGTAGTGAAGTTGTCTTGAACGATTTGATGGATTTGAATCACTCCGTTGTGGCGATTCGCAATTCTCACATCTCGCATCGACAAGTTGGTGACCCCGCAACGGACTTAGCGCTGCGAACGATGAAAGCCGGCAAAGCTGAAAAACGAGACTATCTGGCTAATTATAAGGGCGTTTCACAAGGTAAGCACTCACTGCGTTCATCGACTTATTTTTTGCGGTTGGATGGCGAAATTGTTGGGATGATTTGCATCAATACGGATGACGGTGTCTTAGACGACTTGCAAGAACAAGTGCTGAAGGTGATGGCAAGCTACAAACACTTGAATACGCCGACGATTCATCAACCTAAGGGCGCCCCAGCGACCGAGACGGCCCACGACACACCGGTAGCGCCAGAACATCTGACGACTTCGATTACAGACCTGGCCCGCGAAGTGACGCAGGCGGTCTGTGCCAAGTATGGCGTTTCCGTAGAATATTTAAAGCAAAACGAAAAGCTAGAAATTGTCCGTAGCTTATATCACCAAGGATACTTCCTGTTGAAAGATTCGGTTAGCGAGGCGGCTAAAGTCCTCAAAGTGTCTGATCCGAGTGTTTATCGCTACTTACAGACCGTCAAGGATGAGGATTTACAGTAGAATTGAACGGTGTAATTGTAAGCGATTCATTACGGATGGATTAAACTAAGCCTCCTGACGTGATTGGATTTACGGGTTGACGGCGAAGTTTTGAAGCCCAAAATTTTCAAGTAACTAGGTCGGCGTTATTAAGACCCGAATCGTCATAATCAGTTAAAATGCATCAGCTAACACAGTATATGTGGTATTGGTTGATGCATTTTAACTGATTTTTTTGAACTGTGCTAGTTCATTTGGCATGAGCGATGACTAGAGCGTCTCAATTGTTTGGATTACGGGTCATCAGCTTGGTTATCAACTGATTATTATGATAATAAATCTCATGCATTTTTCATTAGTTGAAATCGAGTTGAAAGGCTGATGTATCGGGAACTAAGCCGATTTTTGGTCAGTTATAAAAGATTATCAAATCGTATCAGACGTCCTTGGCTAGTGTATTATGTGGTATTATGATGAATAAATAAATGGAGGTGATTCGATGCTGACACCGAACGAAATTCGACGCCGTTTACGACGTGATTTATTTACAATTGCCGAAGCTTATCAGATTGGTTTTGAGGATCGCTTGTATACGGAGACCGAGTATGAGCACTTAAAGCAGACGTTATTGCAATTGCGGGAACTGAATATGGCGCCGCAACATGTTGAACAGCTGCTCGCGATTAACGGCTAATATGGTGTGACTAATTAAATAAGGAAGTGATTTGACATGAATGCTGATAGTCCATCAGGTTCAATCCAGTCCAGAACGTGCTAATGCCAGTGAAACCCATCACCAGCATTAGCACTTTTTTAGTGTCTGTAACTCAGCATTCGGTAGTCAATGTTGAAGCGTGGCAATGCCAGTCAACGACTAAATTGCAGCATGATACACGTTGTGCTAGTTATTCTTAAGCATTAAGGATGATTAAATCATGACAGTTGGTGGATTCCTGTTCGTCAGCCGATGCGCGCCCTAATCCGACCTCCGGGGCTGGCTGACAACGCTGGAACAGGGCGGACATCGATTTGAACTCACGCAGAAGCCCACTGCGCAATTTCAAATACGAGTCTTCTTCTAGCCCGGGAAACCCACCCGGA
>ERZ506645.49-NODE-49-length-43324-cov-10.573_pt1 | contig 43324 bp, 35 predicted proteins | sample MGYA00513982_ERZ506645 | MGnify/ENA metagenome assembly ERZ506645 | reverse complement strand
GCCTTTCGAATACCATCCCGGCTGGAAGGTATTCTGGGCAAGGCCCAGTGGTGAAGTTTCACTTATCAAGCGTTTTTGGCTTGGTTAGTGAAAGACCAGTATTTAAGACGTGGTTTTCGGCTTAAATCTGTGTCCACCACGTTCCGGCCATTGCCCAGAATGCCCGTAAGCCGGACTAGGAAGCACCTCCCACTGCAGGTTTACACTAACTCGCTTTGTTTCCAGCGGGTCTAAGCTGGTTGCTTTTGAACTTAAAAAACCTGTCCGTTTCATCATCTTTAGTGCTAAGTAGAAGCTAGTACAGTGTGTTGTCTCCAAATCAAGAATAACTCCAGCTTGCCACTTATCTCCACTAACCCCAAAATGCAAAAAAAGAGCAAATCCTCAGATTTACTCTTTCCTGAATCGCTTAATATTTATTACTTATCAAAGACGTTCTTTTCAACTAATTCTTTGACTTCTTCGTTGGTAACACACTCGTTAAGCGCCTTATCAGCTAATTTAGCCATTTCCTTAGTATCAAGCTTCTTCATCAATGAACGCGTCTTAAGCACGGAAGTTGAACTCATTGAGAATTCATCCAAGCCTAAGCCCATCAGTAATGGTACCGCGATTTGGTCCCCAGCAACTTCACCACACATCCCTGTGAAGCGACCGTTAGCGTGAGCAGCGTCAATCACATGCTTGATCAAACGTAACAACGATGGGTTGTATGGTTGATACAAGTATGAAACTTGTTCGTTACCACGGTCAGCAGCAAAGGAATATTGGATCAAGTCGTTGGTCCCAATACTAAAGAAGTCAACTTCCTTAGCAAATTGGTCAGCCAAAATTGCGGCAGCAGGGATTTCGATCATAATCCCAAGTTTGATGTCATCTGCAACTGGTGTCCCAGCAGCGACCAACTTAGCCTTTTCTTCTTCGAAGATGGCCTTGGCCTTGCGGAATTCATCAAGAGTGGCAATCATTGGGAACATAATCCGTAATTGACCATAGTGGGACGCCCGTAATAACGCGCGTAACTGGGTCCGGAAAATGTCATCACGATCAAGCGAAATCCGAATTGCCCGGTAACCCAAGAATGGGTTCATTTCATCAGGTAATGGCAAGTAAGGTAATTCCTTATCGCCACCGATATCCATGGTCCGGACAATCACGGGTTTGCCGTTCATGCCTTCGACAACCTTCTTGTAAGCTTGGAATTGCGTCTCTTCGTCAGGTAATTCTGAACTATTCATGTACAAGAATTCTGACCGGAATAACCCAATGGCTTCTGAGCCAGCATCCAAAACCCCATCCATATCGTCTGGAGTCCCGATGTTTGAAGCTAATTCGAAGTGCTTACCGTCTTTAGAAACAGTAGCTTCATTCTTCAACTTAGCCCATTCAGCTTTTTGCGCCACGAAGTCCTTCGCCTTTTGTTCGTAATCCGTTACTTCAGCGTCGGTTGGTTCAACCAAAGCATCACCGTTGATACCATCTAAGACGACCGTGTCGCCCGCCTTGATATCAGCTGTGGCTGATTCGGAACCAACGACCGCTGGAATTTCAAGCGTCCGTGACATGATAGCGGAGTGACTCGTCCGACCACCAATATCAGTAATGAAGCCCTTAACATACTTACGATCAAGTTGAGCAGTATCACTAGGTGTTAAATCGTGGGCAACCACGATAACTTCGGAGTCAATCAAAGCTGGACTTGGTAAGGTAACCCCTAACAAATGACTTAAGACCCGCTTCGTCACGTCGCGAATATCACCGGCTCGTTCTTGCATATATGCATTATCCGTCATTGCTTCAAACATTGAAATGAAAGTATCCGTAACTTCCTTCAAGGCTTCTTCGGCATTGACTTTATCATCCTTGATTTTACCTTCAATTTGTCCAAGCATTTCTGGGTCAGACAAAATGGTGATATGAGCTTCAAAAACTTCTGCTTCTTCTTCACCCAAGTTTTCAACCGCTTTGTCTTTAATGACCTTTAGTTCTGCCTTGGAAGCATCAAAAGCATCATGTAACCGTGCAACTTCAGCATCCGTATCGGAGACCGTTGTTTTTTCGAATGATAAATCTGGATCAACTAGCATATAGGCCTTAGCAATTGCGATACCATCACTGGCCGTAATTCCTTTTAGTACCTTTTCAGCCATTATTCAGATAATCCTTCTTTCTTCATCGTTTCAGTTAAAGCTGCAATAGCGTCGGCTTCGTCGGCACCTTCTGCAGAAATGGTAACGTCAGCATCTTTACCAACACCGAGTGACATAACACCCATGATGGACTTCAAGTTAACTGACTTGTCTTGGTATTGCAACGTAATTTCTGAGTTGAACTTACTTGCTGATTGTACCAATAAAGTAGCTGGACGTGCGTGGATACCAGTGTCTGCGATTACGTGAAATTCTTTCTTTTCCATAACTATTCGATCTCCTTCAAGATAGATAAATTTAAAATTGGTTCCGAGTGAATTCGAGTTGCCGCCAACACGTCTACTCAGGAGCCCTTAATAATGATGATAGCAATTATCCAATTAAAATACAAGCCCTTTCATTCAAGCTAGGCCTATTAATTGGTTGCTGTACCATCCTTCTCAAAATGGTAAACAATGCGGCCATCGAGGTCCGCCGTGCCAATCACTCTCTTCCGATACTCATACTTCATATACGCATCGTGAAAAGCCATGAATTCTTCCGGCATCACGGTGAACGTTTCCTGTTCACCCGTGCGTAACGCTTCCATTAATTGGGTATAATCCGTTGCCAATTCATTGCCACCTCCTCAAAGTCTGGTTAAGCCATCGCTGCACCATTCTTTTGACGTTTCAGGCCCGACCTTCCGCCGCTCACTAACAGCTGACGGCTGCTAATGAAAAGCCGTGCTCAAAACATCAAAACTGGTCAGGCGCAATCCATGCAAAAAAACCGCTTTGTACTATAATATAGACAGACGGTTGCATCCGGACTGTTACTAGCCAGATAATTAATATACAACGAATCCGGTTACATGACAAGCCATGAGTTGCAACTATCCAGACTATTCGGAAATAACTAAATTAATACAACCTGCCGCAAGATGGTCAGACAATTTCCAGTTTTGATTTTGAGACTTTTCGCTTGCAACGGTCCGTAAATTCGCTATACTAATAGTCAAAGGTCAACAAAGGTCAAACAAATCCTTGAACCTTTAACTATAGCCCTAGTGGTTTAGTTATATTTCTGATGCGAAAGGTGTGTGACAGCATAATGCTTTGTGACAATTGCCATAAGAACGAAGCGACGATCCATTTATATACGAGCGTCAACGGTCAGCGGCGACAAATCAATCTTTGTCAAAATTGCTATCAACTGCTAAAGAATCAGGAACAGCAACCAAATAACGGAGTTGGAGGTGCTGATATGGCACAAGATCCATTCGGTTTTGGTGGTCTTGACGACATTTTCCGTGCAATGCAGGGCGGCGTTGATTCCAATAACGCTTACCGGCAGCAACAGACCCCACCGACCCAGCCAGCTGGTCCTAATGGTGGCGGCAATCGTCGTGGCAATAACAACGGCGGTGGCCTCCTTGGCCAATATGGCTTCAACTTAACGGCGCAAGCCAAGCAGGGTAAAATCGACCCGGTCATCGGTCGCGATAACGAAATCAACCGTGTTATCGAGATCTTGAACCGCCGGACGAAGAACAATCCTGTTTTGATTGGTGAAGCCGGGGTTGGTAAGACGGCGGTCGTGGAAGGCTTAGCACAGAAAATCGTTGCTGGTCAAGTTCCACAAAAACTGTTAGATAAAGAAATCATTCGTTTGGACGTGGCTTCCCTTGTTCAAGGAACCGGGATTCGCGGCCAGTTCGAACAACGGATGCAACAATTAATGAAGGAAGTTCAGAGCAATCCGAACATCGTCCTCTTCATTGACGAAATCCATGAAATCATGGGTGCCGGCAATGCTGAAGGCGGTATGGACGCTGGCAACGTTTTGAAGCCGGCCCTTGCCCGTGGTGATTTCCAATTAGTTGGGGCAACCACCTTAAATGAATACCGGGACATCGAAAAGGATGCCGCCCTCGCCCGTCGGTTCCAACCAGTGACGGTCAACGAACCAAGCGTCGAAGAATCCATCAAGATTCTCAAGGGTATTCAAAAGAAGTACGAAGATTACCATCACGTGAAGTACGACGAAGATGCAATCGTCGCTGCGGTCAAGTTATCGAACCGTTACATTCAAGACCGGTTCTTACCTGACAAGGCCATCGACTTACTCGATGAAGCTGGTTCACGTAAGAACTTGACTTTGAAGACGGTCGATCCTAAGACGATTCAGGAAAAGATCGACGAAGCGGAGAAGCAAAAGCAGGATGCCTTGAAGAAGGAAGACTACGAAAAAGCTGCTTACTATCGTGATCAAGTCGCTAAGTTGGAAAAGGCTAAGCCTGATGAAAATGCAGACCAGCCTAACAACGACACGGCCACTGTGACCGTCAAAGATATGGAACAAATCGTTGAAGAAAAGACGAGTATTCCAGTCGGTGACTTACAAGCTAAGGAACAAGCGCAAATGAAGACCTTGGCCCCTGACTTGAAGAGTAACGTCATTGGTCAAGACCAGGCAGTTGACGCCGTTGCCCGCGCGATTCGTCGTAACCGGATCGGTTTGAACGGCACTGGTCGGCCAATCGGTTCGTTTATGTTCGTCGGCCCTACTGGTGTTGGTAAGACGGAACTTGCTAAGCAATTAGCGAAGGAACTATTTGGTTCAGAGGATGCCATGATTCGCTTTGACATGAGTGAATACATGGAACCACATTCAGTGGCTAAGTTGATTGGTTCACCGCCTGGCTATGTTGGGTATGAAGAAGCCGGTCAGCTTACTGAACAAGTTCGTCGTCACCCATACAGCTTGGTCTTACTAGACGAAGTTGAAAAGGCCCATCCCGATGTCATGCACATGTTCCTGCAAATTCTTGACGATGGTCGTTTGACCGATTCTCAGGGTCGGACCGTCAGCTTCAAGGATACCATCATCATCATGACGTCTAACGCCGGTACTGGTGACAGTGAAGCTAACGTCGGTTTCGGTGCTGCAGCTGAAGGTAAGACGCACGACATTACTAGTCGGTTAACGGATTACTTCAAGCCTGAATTTCTGAACCGGTTCGACGACATCATTCAATTCAACGCCCTTTCCAAGGAAAACTTGATGAAGATCGTTGGCTTGATGATTGAAGACGTCAATGGCATGCTCGCTAACCAAGGGTTGCACGTTCATGTTACTGAACCAGTTGAAGAAAAGCTCGTTGAATTGGGCTACAACCCACAAATGGGTGCTCGTCCACTTCGGCGTGTCATTCAAGAACAGATTGAAGACCGCATCGCTGACTTCTATTTGGATCACGGCGATGTTAAGAACATGGTCGCTAAGGTTGAAGACGGCAAGATCGTCTTAGCTGCGGAGACTAAGGCTGAATAATTGAGGCTTTAAAAAGGTAGGTTAATGCCCGGATTTACGTCCGGCATTGACCTACCTTTTTTATTCTGCAAACACGTTGTGCGTGTAAATGCTGTAAAATATCATCATATCGGTTAAAAGATTGCCTGAAGGACAGAACTCTAATATTCAATACGCGTTGTGCTAGTTATTCTTTAGCCTTAAAGATGGTTAAATCATGCTATTTTATAAGTTCAAGATCTGCCAGCTGAGACCCGCTGGAAACAGTGCGAGTTAGCGTAAACCTGCTGTGATAGGGTCGTCCTATGTCGGCTTCCAGGTATTTCTGACAACGCTGGAACGCGATGGAGACAGATTTAAGCCGAAAGCCCACGTCTTAAATACTGGTCTTCCACTAACCAAGCACACAACGCTTGCTAAGTGGAATTTCATCGCTGAGCATTGTCAGAAACACCTTCCAGCCTGAATTGTATTCGAAAGACAGACATGTGCGGACTCAACTTTTTGTGGGATTAGTCGTTGGTTTCCGGGGACACGGTCATTTTGATATTTAACTGTGAGACTAGTTCTAACAATAACCAAGCTTTCTGACCCATGATCTAATGCTTCGAACACGTGTCCTCACTGAAAATGTGAGATTTTTTCTCTAATCGCCTGAGATAGCAAAGTTTCAAATTGTCAGTACAGGTGAGTTTATTGACTAAATTCAAGACTAGTGTCCGCTGGAAGTATTGAAAAATATTCAGGTAATCCTCTCAGTACTTAAATGCCATAAAGCATCATCGATACCGATTAAAATTTGCCTAAAGGACCAGCTGCTAAACGTTCAGCGGTTAATTGTACCAAGATAGGTGGCCGTTCATCTGCCATTCGAGCGGCTTCCCGACTGGAGGGGCCGGCTGACGAACAGCAATCAAAAACAGTACGATTTAATCATGATCCATGACAATTAACTAATACAATGTGTATTCCAAGTATTCATTCGACATTATTCTATTTCAGCCCTTTTCCTAAGCAAGATAGCAATGGATATAGACCGTAATCGGCAATTCTCCTAAATACTTCTCCATCAGTGGCTTAACTTCTCGCTCCCAGTCAAGACCACCATTGCCGGCACCCAACTGTGGAAATGAAATAGATTCGATGCCCTTTTCCTGATAAGTCGCGACAAACTTCTGTAGCCCGACCTCGATATAGGCTAATTGCGATTTATTTCGCCAATTCTTTTTCGTTGGAAAATTTAAAACCCACTTTCCTGGTGTTTTGTATAGATAAAGTTTTCCGACTGTCAGCGCCCCACTGTCGCAAAAGTGTGGATAATTGGTAAACATTTCCGGATATCGTTGCTTGAATTGAAGTGCCAGCCCTTTTCCCATCACCCCAACGGTATTGACAGGATTCACTAGCACTTGAGCAGGACTGTCAAAAAGACTTGATTCAACGTACATGATCATTATTCGCCCCCCGTATTCATCTTTTTCGAAACAACCCATCCGACAAGCCTTTAGCCAACACTACCTATACCCCCAACCGAAAGTCCCACAACTGCTGTTCCATATTATCACGCTCGATACCAATATAGCGCTTGGTGACCTGCTCACTGGAATGGTTAAAAATCATCATCAAGCTGGCAATGTCATGAGTTTGTTGATAATAATGATAACCAAACGTCTTACGTAATGTGTGGGTGCCGATGTCATCTCGTTCGAGAAAATCACTGGCGGTCTGAAAGATGCGGTAGACGCCGTTGACAGTTAGCGCCCCACCTCGACCACTACAGAACAGTGGCTCACTGGGAGCTCGGTACTGAGTGAAATGTAATAATTCCGACTTGAGATTTTTCAAGAATAACCAGCGTTTCTTGCCAGTTTTCTGTTCAATGATCATGACTCGTTCTTTGCCCCGAACTTGGCCGACTGTTAACCTCAAAATATCACTCATCCGCAGACCGGTATTGATGCCGACTAGCACGATCATCCGATTGCGTTCCCCATAACGCGCTTGCGAGACGGCCCATAAAAAATCATCGATTTCCTGGGACGTCCGCAGTGGTTCTACATTATAATGCATACGCTCGCTTACACCTCAATTAATTTTATTCAGTTCAAATTGCTTAACCTAGCTTAAACTAACCCACGCTATTTTTAATGAATTATGCTCATCCCCAGGTCAATATTGCTCAACGTAAAAACGCGGGCCAAAGAGAATCAACCCTTTGTCCCGCACTTTATTTTCATATTCGCTTAATTAGCCGCATTGGCCCCCGCCTTAGGGCTGCAGCGTTGATAATTGACTCGCTAATTGAGTTGCTGGTGCTGAATCCAGTGACTGGGTCAACTGTTCATCAACTGCCTTCATCCGCTCCTGACCAGTCTTCGTCAACGTTAAAACACGTAGCCGCCGATCTTGCTTGATGGGCTGACTCTTCAACCAACCTTGGGTAATCAACGTCCCAATATTTTGAGCTAATGACGCTTTGGCGACATTCAAAGCAGTGGCGACATCGCCGATTTGGATTCCTGGGCGCTGTTCGACGTAAACTAAGATTCGCAATTCGTTTAAGCTCAATCCCGTCATCGACGACCAATTAGACGTGAGCCGCTTAAGGTCACGTTCCAGGTGCATAATATTCATAATATAGTTAATTGGTTGTTGCATACTAACAGCATCCTTCCTGAATTTCACTCTTTCTCATCAACTATCCAAAGAAATCAAAACCTACTCGCATGATTTTTAAAAGAATATTGCGTGTACATCGTTGAATTAATTGAGGTCACGGTGGATACTGTTATTTTTTTGTTTAAACGAAACGTATCATAAAGACTGACATGATAAGAACTGTTTCGCACTATTTTTTTAAAAATGGTGCGAATCAATTATTAAGATGAATAGTTTGTTAACAAGCTTTATTAACGTTATTATTATTACATAATTACAAGTTTTACACAAATAACTTTTACTGCAGGTAACCGTTGAATCCGGCAAGGAACCCCGCTATCCCTTGTCAATACAAGCATTATACGCCACTCAGCATTAATATCGCAAAAATATTAAATTTATATTTCAAGTTAACATGAGTTAATTATAATGGTTGTTAATTAATAAGCTTATCAGATGAAAATCAAAACGGACGGCGAAGCATCCTCGCTCGCCGTCCGTTTCAATGTGTTTATTCAGAGAATTCCGTAATCAAACCAGCGTCAATGGCTCGCTTGGTGTAGATAGGAACCTCATCTTCAGTTGCCCGGACAAAGTGTCCTGGGGCAATTTCAACCATCCGGCGCTTCTTGCCATCGTGTTCGGTCGTCTCATCGTAAGGCACTTGCTTACGGTTACGTTCGAACTCAGGGTCTGGCACGGGTACCGCTGAAATCAGACTTTCAGTGTACTTGTGTAGCGGATGATTATAAACTTCATCAGCTGGACCAATTTCTAGAATCTTCCCGTAGTGCATGACGCCGATGCGGTCACTGATGTACTTGACCATTGACAAGTCATGGGCGATGAACAGATACGTCAAATTCTGCTTAACTTGGAGTTCCTTCATCAAGTTAACCACTTGAGCTTGAATCGAAACGTCCAGTGCTGAGATTGGTTCGTCAGCGATGATGAATTTAGGTTCAACAGCTAGCGCGCGGGCGATCCCGATCCGTTGCCGTTGCCCACCAGAGAATTCATGTGGATACCGGCTGGAATGGTCCTTGTTCAGGCCAACCGTTTCTAGCAAGTCTTCCACCTGCTTGGTCCGGTCGTCATCATCCTTGGCTAAGCCGTGAATATCGATACCTTCAGCGACAATATCCTTGACCTTCATCCGTGGATTCAGTGACGCGTATGGATCTTGGAAAATCATCTGAATCTCACGCCGAAATTCATGCCGTTCTTTTTTCGTGCGTAATTTAGAGACGTCTTTCCCATTAAAAATGATTTCACCATCAGTCGGTTCATATAGATGAATGATTGAGCGGCCGGTCGTGGTCTTCCCTGAACCGGATTCACCAACTAGACCGAACGTTTCACCTTCATAAATGTCAAAGGAGACGTCGTCAACGGCCCGGACTTCATCTTTTTTGCCGACATTAAAGTATTGCTTTAAATGGCGAACTTCTAGAATTTTCTTACGTTCTTCAGGCATGTCTACTTACTCCTTTGCTGCAGGATCTGGAATTGGTGGTTGTGGCTTTTGCATCGCCGCAAACTTTTGTTGCCGCCGGACGATTTCGGCCGGTGGTGTGACTTTAGGTGCGTCTGGATGAAGCAACCAGGTCGCCGCATAGTGCGTATCTGATACTTTGAAGAACGGTGGTTCCTTTTCAGTATCGATCTTCATGGCGTAGTCACTCCGCGCTGCAAAGGCGTCCCCGACTGGTGGTTCCAGTAAATCAGGTGGCGTCCCTGGAATAGCAGACAACGAGCCACTTTCCGTATCCAACGTCGGCATTGAGTTCAATAAGCCCCACGTATATGGATGTTGGGGATTGAAGAAGATTTCATCGACCGTGCCGTATTCCACGATTTTACCCGCGTACATAACGGCCACTCGGTCAGCCATCCCAGCCACGACACCCAAATCATGAGTGATGAAAATGATGGAAGTATCGATACGGTTCTGTAAATCCTTCATCAAATCCAGAATCTGTGCTTGAATCGTCACGTCCAACGCAGTGGTTGGTTCGTCGGCAATCAGCACTTCTGGGTAGCAGACCAGCGCAATCGCAATCACGATCCGTTGCCGCATCCCACCAGAGAATTGGTAAGGATAATCATTGATGCGGCCTTCAGGATTAGTGATCCCAACCAACTTCAACATTTCCAAAGCTTGCGCAATGGCTTCTTTTTTCTTCAACCCTTTATGTTTCATCAACGGTTCGGCGATTTGCATCCCGATCCGCATCGTCGGGTCTAATGAAGTCATCGGATCTTGGAAGATCATGGCAATATCCTTACCACGAATATTCTGCATTTCCTTTTCAGACTTCTTAATAATATCTTCACCGTGGAACATGATCGATCCACGTTTAATTTCAGCATTCGGTGCCAGCAAGCCCATCAGTGAACGGGTCGTCACTGACTTACCAGACCCTGATTCACCAACGATGGCCAAGGTTTCACCCTTACGTAAATCAAAGCTAACGTCACGGATGGCTTTAACTTCGCCCGCATAAGTGTGGAAATTGATTTCCAAGTTACGGACTTCAATGACATTTTCCGGTTTATCCATAGTTCTGCCGTCCTCCTAACGTTTCGACTTTGGATCAAACGCATCGCGCATCCCGTCACCTAACAAGTTGAAGGCGAGCATCAGGATAATCAGCACGATGGCTGGGTACCACATCTGGTATGGCAAGAATTGGAAGTTCTTCTGCCCATCGGAAATCAAGGTCCCCAATGAAGCTTGTGGTGAACTGATCCCAATCCCGATATAACTCAAGAACGCTTCGAAGAAGATCGCACTTGGAATCGTGAACATCGTTTGAATGATGATGACACTTGAAAGGTTAGGTAACAAGTGTTTCCAAGCAATTTTGACTGGCGATTCACCTAAGGTCCGCGCCGCCAAAATAAAGTCTTGGTTCTTCAGTTGCAACGTCTGCGCACGAGTCAAACGGGCCATCGTGGTCCACCCGGTAATCGCGATCGCCGCGATGATGGACGCCATCCCGGTCTTCGTGAAGGCCGTTGCCATTAACACCATGATAACTAATTGAGGGATGGACGAGAGGATTTCAATCACACGTTGCATGAACAAATCGACTCGCCCACCTTTCCAACCGGAGAGTATCCCGAACCCGACACCAATCGTCAAGTCAATCAAGGTGGCAATCAACGCAATTTCAAGGGAAATCCGCGTCCCATACATAATCCGCGCAAGCAAGTCCCGACCTAGATAGTCAGTCCCTAAAATGTAGTGCACATCAGACTTAGCACCCGCTGCGGCATAGGCATCGACATCCTTACCAGATTGCGTCAAGTGACCATTCAACCCATGAATGTTCACACCCGGAATCTTCGGTGGTAAGTTAGCGTACTTGGGTGCTTGGGCGTTCGGGTCAACGTGATACACTGCTCGACCACCGAAAGCCACTAAGAACAAGAACACTAACACGATAAAACTGACAAAGGCGGTCTTATTCGACTTCAGCCGCCGCCAAACGTCTTGGCCGAAAGTCAGCGAAGGCGCTGCGATCCGTTCATTATCAGGACCCGCTTGCTTGTCTAACGGCTCGAAGTCGCCGGGCTTAATTTCAATACTACTTGGATTTTCTGCCATTAACTAGTCCCCATTTCCACTTAAACGAATCCGCGGATCAATAATTCCGTAGACGATATCGGTCAACAATAATAGTAAGCAAAGCAGTGCTGAGTAGAAAATCGTCACACCCATGATGGTTGGGTAATCGTTAACCAAAATCGACTTAACGAATTGTTCCCCAATCCCGGGTACTGAGAAGATATTTTCAACAACCATGGAACCGGTCATCAACGCCGCAGCCAGTGGTCCAATCAAGGTGACCATTGGAATCAAACTATTTCGCAAGGCATGGTGATAAACGATGCCAAACTTCGATAGCCCTTTCGCCTTCGCAAGTTCAATATAATCTGAACTCAGTACATCGACCATGTCGGTCCGGATAAACCGCGCCGTTTCGGCCAACGGGCTTGCGGCCAGCGCCAGTGTTGGCAAGATCGTGTAAGCAAATCCTTCCCAACCAGCAACTGGGAACCAACCGACTTTTAAGCCCAGGTAATACTGTAGCAAGATGGCTAAGACGAAACTTGGTACCGCGATGCCTAAAATCGATAAAATCGTTGCTAAGCGGTCAGCCCAAGTATCTTTCTTGATGGCTCCCACGGCACCCAGGATAATCCCTAAGATAATCCCAACGACCAGTGCTTGGCCACCTAACTGCATTGACGGGCCCATCCGACTACCAATCAGATAGCTGACAGCTTGGTCAGAGAACTGGAAGGATAACCCCAGGCTCCCTTTGAAGATGCCGCCAATGTAGATGAAGTACTGCAACCAAACGGGTTTGTCCAACCCATATTGGGCTAAAATCGACGCTTTTTCACTCGGCGTCAATTTAGCTTCATTTTGAAGCGGAGTCCCAGGCATTAACTTCATTAAGAAGAACGTGGCGGTTGCCACAATGAATAATGTCAGGAACAAGTAAAATATCCGCTTTAAAAGATACTTTCTCATGAGAATTCCTCGCATTCTATTAAAATCGACTTAAAAAATAATGACATCCCTCATTATAAAACAAAATGGTAAGGATTAACAATGTGTCAATCCTTACCCCTTTGTTTCACATTCGTTCAGTTAAAGCACACACATTTTATTACTGTAGATTTACATCATTATTTAACAGACATGTACTTCAAGTTATATTGAGAACCGGCCGTGTTGTAAATGATGCCCTTGAGATTACTCCGTGTCAACGTTGCTGAAGCTTGTTGATAAATTGGGATGACCCCTTGATCATTCATCAATTGCTTTTCAGCCGCAACCATATCAGCCCAACGTGCACTCTTGTTGTTGGAGTCTGCGCCTTCAGCCTTCTTCACAGCTGAGTCGTATGCAGCACTGTCATACTTCCCGTTGTTGTATGAGTTGTCTGACGTAAAGAGTGATAAGAAGGAAATTGGGTCAGTGAAGTCAGCGTTCCATGCGGAGATAACCGTGTCAAAGTTTCCACTTTGTGACCGTTGCAGACGCGTCTTGAACGGTACATTTTGGTTAGAAACAGTTAAACCAGGTAATTTCTCCCAAGCCCCTTGAATGAATTCAGTTGACTTCTTGGCGCCATCGGTATCATCAGAAAGCAACTTGATGCTCAACTTGCTTTCGCCGATTTCCTTCATACCTTCTTTCCAAAGCTTCTTGGCCTTGGTTAAGTTGTATTCAACGGCAGATGGAACGGCAGCATCACTCGTGAAGTCTTTACCCGTCTTCGGATTCTCGGCTAAGTCTTCAGAAACATAACCTTTAGAAACGGTTGAACCGTTACCTAACGTATTGTTAACGTAGGACTTCCGGTTGATAGCTAGTGACAAGGCTTGACGAATCTTCTTATTCTTGAAGGCCTTTGCCAAGGTTGCGTTACTATCATCACGGTTGAATTCAACGTAGAACGTTGAAGCGGTCTTCCGAACTAAGTAGTTCTTGTCATTCTTGTAGTTCTTAACTTGTTCGTTGGAAAGTGTCGTAAAGTCGACCTTGTTAGAGTTGAACAAGTTCAAACCAGTTGAAGCGTCTTTGACAACTTGGTACTTGATAGAATCCATCTTGACGTTCTTCTTGTCCCAATAATCGTTGTTCTTCTTCAAGGTCCAAGAAAGGTTTGTCCCAGTCCAACCAGTCATCTTGTAAGGTCCGTTATAAACCATTGCCTTACTGCTTGTCCCATACTTAGAACCATACTTCTTGACCACTTTTTCATTTTGTGGGAAGAAGTTAACAAAGCCCATTAACTTGTCGAAATAAGCAATTGGTTTATCCAAGGTAACGGTCAACTTGTAGTCGCCATCAGCCTTGATCCCTAAGCTTGAAACTGGCTTCTTGCCGTTGACAATGGCGTCAGCATTTTTGATACCTGAATATAAGTATGCGTATTGTGACGCAGTCTTAGGATTAACGGTCCGTTGCCAACCATAAACAAAGTCTTTGGCAGTAACTTTATCACCGTTACTCCATTTTGCGTTCTTCCGTAAAGTGAACGTATATGTCTTCCCACCATTAGTAACTTTAGTGGATTTTGCAATTCCGGGAGTGACTTTACCGTTCTTCCCTAAACGATACAACCCTTCGTTGGTGTTATTCAGTGCATTAGAACTAACGACATCGGTAGATTTAGAAATATCCATCGTTGGTAATTCTGCTGATTCGGTCCAATTGGCCGTTTGCTTCGACGAACTTGATGAGCTCTTGCTTGAGCCACAAGCCGCTAAGAATAAGACGGATGCGCCAGCAACGACGGTTACTTTTGCAGCTGTTTTAAAATTCATAAAACCCAACCCCTAACCTTAAAATGATTTGTGTGTGCTTTTCCCTCGAAAAGTTAAAGTAATTGTATATTATAAATAAATTAAAATCAATCCTAAACTCTAATTTTTATCATTATTTCGTCATAATTATCTTAACTGTTCTGTTTTTTGACTATTATCCCCATTGATAAAGACGCTTTAAAACGCCGTCTTATCAGGATTTATCATCGCACAGGCGCGTTGAATTAGCAAGCGAATACAATCGGCAAATTTTCTTAATAAATAATTCTAATTTGGCAATTATTGCCCTCAAATTGACTTTTTTGCGTTAGTCAAAACAGCTAAAACCCCTGAATCAAAAAAAGAATGCTGATTTTTATCAGCATTCTCTTAATAATTATAATTGCACACATTGTGCTAGTTAATTGGGCATAAATCATGATTAAATTGTGCCGGTTTGGATTACTGTTCGTCAGCTAGTGAGCTCCTAGTCCGACTTCCGGGGCTGGCTGACAATTGTCGGAACACAACTTTCACATGTCCACCATTAAGCTTAGTATGTTTCAGGCCATTGCCCAGAATGCCTGGAAGCCGGCGTAGGACGTCGCCACCACAGAAAGTTTACAGTAACTCGCAGTGTTTCCAGCGAATCTCAGCTGGCCGCTTTTGACTTTCGAAGTTAATTTCCCAAATAGCCAATAATTGACGCAACGATCAGAATCACCAATACAACGGTCGTGATCCAGACATAGAGGCGGTCACGTTCAACGGCAAACGCGTAAATTGAGACAGCGACCCGCAATGTCGGCGTTAAAATCAATAGGAAGAGACCTAACATGATGACGGCATATGGTTTCAAGGCCACTACGCCAGCTAAAATAGCCGCAACGGTGTGGGGCTCCATGCCATTTGCATAGCCGCCATTACCCGTCATCAACATTAGTAGCATGCCGATGATAATCACAATCGCCGAAACAATCACGCCAATTCGTAAGATGTAGCCAATCATCATTTCAACGGCGTGCATTTCCTGTTCTTTCGTTGGTTTTTGCTTATCCATTAGATGGTCACCCCGAATCCTTTAGCAATCATTTGAATGCCCAGATAGAGCATGACTGGCACAAAAATCATTCGGATCAGGCGTGGTTTCAGCCGTGTCATGATGCGCGACCCAATCAAGGCCCCGACGATGATGCCAATAGCTAACGGCGCCGCAATCCCTGGTTTGATGGAACCATTAAAAAAGTAGACCATCGCGCTGGCAGCCGCCGTGACTCCCATCATTAGGTTAGAGGTCGCAGAAGACGGCTTGAGTGGCATGTGCATGATGGTATCCATGGCGAGGACTTTAAACGCCCCACTCCCGATACCGAGCAAGCCACTGGCAAACCCAGCACCGAACATCATCGTAAAACCACCAGGCACATTTTCGACCTGATAGTCGACTTGTTGTTTGAGCGCCTTATCATAGTAGGTGCCATTTAAATTCAACTTAGTTGCCAAGGCATCATCCTTGACTGTCGGTAACTCCCCCGTCTTACTCATCAACTTGCGAATCATGTTGTAGGTCGTAAAGACCAGTAACGCGCCAAATAAGAAGTACAGGAAGGTCGCATGCAGCACCCCGGTCAACACGGCCCCAAGGACGGCACCGACCGTGGTCGCAATTTCCAAAAACATCGCGACCCGTAAGTTCAACATTTCATCCCGCAAATAAGCGATGGTTGAACCCGAACTAGTCGCAATCACGGCAATGATACTTGCGCCAATGGCATATTTAATATCTAATCCCAGGCCTAATGTCAGAATCGGTGTGACGATCATGCCACCACCAATTCCTAAGACGGCCCCAAAAATACCGGCAATCACTCCGACACCGAGCATTAATGCCAACGAATAAATCATCCTACTCACCTTCACCCTTTAAATTTCAATAGTAAGTGTACCATTTAATTAAGGGCATATCTAATTTTTAAATATCCAGACTTGAAACACCAACATGACAGCATTTAACAACATTTTCATTGAAATAAATCATCTCACTGAGAAATTGGCTGTAACCGCCATCAAGTGCGTCAATCCGGCAATCTCTGTTTTAATTGCGATTAAATTTTTAGATAGCTAATTAATGAAAGTTGTCTAACGGTCGTGCTTGCTCAAATTGGGCCATAAACCCAGCCACTAACGGCGTTTCCAAAGCTTCGTTGGTCGTCACTAAGGCTAAATGCGTTTCGAACCGGTGATCAGCCAACGACCGAATCAGCACGTCCCCGCTGTCATAAGTTTCTGCTAGTGAGCGTGGTACCAGGGCAACACCTAATTGGCGGCTGGCCCAATGCATCGCGGTCCGCGCGTCGTCACAGGTCATCAAGTAGTGCGGCGTTAAGCCCGCTTCCAAAAAAGCGACGTGAAAGAGCTCGTTAAAACGGCGATACTTGATCAATGGTAACGGTGCTAAGTCACTCAAGCGTAACTGGCGCCGATGGGTAAACTGCGTGTACTGCTTGGGCAACACCGCCGCCATGCGCTCCGACGGAAAGTAGCTACACACCAGATGCTGCCCGTTGAATGGCGTTCGTAACACCGCCACGTCCAGTAATCGTTTGTGCAAATCATCCAGTAGCTCGTAAGTATTGCCCTCCGTCACGGACAACTGCACGTCCGCATGCTGCTGTAACCACTTGCGCAGCGCCGGATTCGGGATCACTCCCGCCGAAGAAGACACGGTTCCGAGATTGATGGTCCCAGTAATCCCATGTGCCAAAGCGCGGACTTTATTTTCGGCCGTCGCTGACAATTGCGTCAGTTGTTGGGCATAGCCAACCAATAGTTTGCCAGCAGCCGTCACCGTCACGCCCTGAGGTAGCCGGTTGAATAGCGTCACCCCGAGTTCTTGCTCCAGTTGTTTGATTTGATAACTCAATGGTGGTTGAGCGACGTGTAACCGTTTGGCCGCTGCCGTCATCTGCCCCTCTTCAGCCACCGCCAAGAAATAGCGTAATTGTTTCAAATTCATTTTTCAGGCCCCCTCGTCATACAATCTTAGTATACACGACTCTGAAAAATGGAAGTTTACAATTTATTTAAGGCGTGTCAGAAGCCTGGTGAATGCGTTATACTAGTGATAATTAATTTATTAATGAAAGGAGTGGTCACGTGTCGTTTCTTGACCGGCTAAAAGGGATGCTACACGCATTAAATAGTACCGAAGCTAGCACCGAAACTACCGCGGCGTCTACGGAAGAAGCTGCGCCCCGGGCCATCATCGCACAGCGCGCAGACACTCCGGCGACCAATCAAACCGAAGCACTGATCTTGGTCCACCATTTAGACCAAGCTGGTAACACGCTACAACCAGCCGACATGATTGCGGGAACTATTGGTGAAGAAATCCACTTGCCCGCTGTCAGTATTGCTGGTTACCACCTCGTTAACATCGACGGCCTCACGCGCTGGTTCACCAAACCACAGGCCAGCATCACACTCACTTACGAGCGCCAAGCTGGTCAACCCGTCTGGATGTACGCCTACGATATTGACCGCCGCGAGCTGATTGGTCGGCCGACCATGTACCGGGGGAAACTAGGAACCCCTTACGAAGTCAGCGCACCGACCGTCGCCGGGTTTAAACTACTCCGCTCCGTGGGTGACGTGACTGGAGAGTACACGACGACTTCGAAGACCGTCCTGTTCTTCTATCGAAATGAGAACTGGCAACAGACCGACCTCAGCACTGGTTTTATCCAGATCAACCACGAGACCGCGGTCTATCCCTATCCAGGCGCAACGACCACCAACTACCTGACTAAATTACAGCCAGGTAGCACTTATAAAACATACATGCGCGTGCGCTTAGTGACGCATGAGACCTGGTATGCGATTGGTGACGACCAGTGGATTCCAGAGACCCATCTACAATTGACCACCGGCGACCAACTCTTACTCAAGCTCCCGGCTGGCTACCGCGTGCAGAATCAACGTCCGGTCCGGCAAACGGGGATCGTGAGCTTTGTTCCTGGTAAACAAGTGCATACGTACATTGAACCGTATGGCCGCTACTTAGCGACTGTTACCCACGGCGATCAAGTCAACTTAATCGAACGGTTAGCGGACGATAACGGTGTCGTCTGGTATCGCCTGCAAGACCAAGGTTACTTGCCCGGGCGTTACTTGACGCAATTGGACCCACCGTTTGCTTAACATACGAACTGAAGACAACGTCAAAAGGCATCGGTGATGCTCCCCAAACTTGGGGGTGTACCACTGATGCCTTTTTAACTTCCGAAATTAGGCGGGTTTGTCGACAACCATCCGCATCAATTCCGTCCCGCGATTAGTCAACAAGAAGCCCTGATCAACACCATGCATGAATACTAGCCCTTCAAATTCACGTTGGCCGGCAAAATTAGCCTCGCCGACTTGGTGCGCTGTCCAACGACCCCACTTCACGACAGGCAGTGAGGTGATACTTTCATCTGCCACCAAGTATAGCTTGCCGGTCGCTTCGTTATACCCCATCGATTGGGCAAAAAAGCCGGGATTATTGGCGAGTCCTTCTGTGGCCGCCTCGAAGTGTACACCCGTCGTCGCAATCGACCCGCGATACAAGTCGACTTTGCTGGTCCGCAACTGGCTAGCATGCGTCCAGTAATACGCGGTGCCGTTTTCATCAAACGCCAACTCATCGCCCAGATGTCCGCGGCCAGTCGTAAAGATTACGCGCGCATCGGGGGTGAGCGACTGCGTATTTAAACGAGTGATGGTGTCATCTTGGTTGCGTGCGGCGTTTGAAATGAACCACAGCTCGTTCGTCCGCGGATTAAGCGCTAATGACTGTGCATGTCCGGCAGTAAACTCGGGCCCAACCTCAATCGCCGCTAACACTTGGCGGTCAAACGCCGTCATTTTGCCATCAAACTGGTGCGCAGCGGCAACCCGTAACATCGCCATTTTGCCAGGTCGGCCAGCACCCAGCGCCAGCAGCCGTTGCCAGTCGTACCGCACGACCCAGCCGGCTTGTGACGCTTGCCCCGGTTGCTGGTCATCGACATACATGACGTATAAATAGCGATTATTCAGTGAAAAAGCGGCACTCTGCGGATCACCCAAGTTACGAGTCCCCAGTTGTTGCGGTAAATACAACGCCGTTTTGAAGTGGTAGTGGTCGCGATAACCGGCTTGCTGCAGCAAGGTATCCGGCTTATTTTGCACACCCATCGTGGCTAGATAGGCCGCCGTCGGATGAAAAATCACCCGCGGTTGCGTATACCGACCGGCACCCACTAGTGAGAGATAGCGGGATGTCCCCGCAGTAGTAATGGCAACTCGCCGTTGAAACGTCGTCTTGACCGACATCGGCGCTCGTTTCGGGGTGACGATGTCCTTTGATGAGGTGCCGGGCACATGAACGGCATCGGCTAAGACCCAGCCAGCGCGATGCAAATGTGGATTGCGCACTTGCCAGTACGTGACTAAGCGACCATTCTGTGTCACCATCACTTGGCCGACGCGCACCCACCCGGTCGTCAGCTTAGCGGTCCCGGTGGCCGTCAGATGCATCGTGGCATGGTTCAACTGATATAATTTCGTCTGCTTCTCCTGCAACGTGCAAGTACGAGCCGTCAACGGTTGCACCACGGGCCACCGTACCAGATTCGGTGCCGCGTGCGCTGTCGTGGTTCCCCATAATCCCAATCCAACCAATAACCCCAATAAGCCCCGCATACTTCGCTTCATCTTAATCGCCCCCATTATCCATTGTCACTGATTGTAGCGTAAGTCCAGTGTGGCCGCTGATTGCAACGGTTGGTTCACATGGTAACTTTACGTGATCATTGTGAGGCTGTACCTAACAGTAAAACGTAATCTGCGCTAGTTATTCCTTGGCATTAAAGATGATTAAGGCATACCCTTTTCTAAGGTCAAGTGCTACCAGCTGAGACCCGCTGGAAACAGTGCGAGTTACTGTAAACTTGCTGTGGTGGATGCTTCCTAGTCCGGCTTCCAGGCATTCTGGGCAATGGCCGGAACGCGGTGGACACAGATTTAAGCCGAAGCCCACGTCTTAAATACTGGTCTTTCACTAACCAAGCAAAGGGCGCTTGCTAAGTGAAATTTCACCACTTGGCCTTGCCCGGAACACCTTCCTGCCGGGGACAGTATTCGAAAGGCGGACATGTGCGGACTCAACTTTCTGTTGGATTAGTCGTTGGTTCCTTGAGATAGAGTGAATTTGACATTAACTGTTAGATTGTTTTCTAACAATCGCTAAACTTTCTTTCCCATGGTTCAGTTTTTCGAATCAGGAGCTTCACGGAAACTGTCAGAACTTCTTCTGAACGTCTGAGTTAGTAAAGCCTCAAATTATAAACGAAGGTAATTTTATCGGCTGAATTCAAAGCTAATCGCCATTAAAATTAGTCAATAATACTCAAGTACCATAAAGCGTTAACGATACTGATTAATTATTTGCTTGAAGGACCAGTCAGTTAATATTCGGTGGTCAATTATACCCAGATAGGTGGCCGTTCATCCGCCATTCGAACGGCTTCCCGACTGTAGGGGCTGGCTGACAATGCTCAAGGGCGAAGTTCTTCTTGTCCGGGTGGTCTTCCCGGGCTAGAAGAAGACTCGTATTTGAAATTGCGCAGTGCTTTTCTGCGTAAGTTCAAATCGATGTCCGCCCTGTTCCAGCGTTGTCAGCCGGCCCCGGAAGTCGGAATAAGGAGATCACCGGCTGACGAACAACAATCCCACCTGGAATGCCTTAACCCTGATTCATGACAACTTAACGAGTACAATGCCGGCAGTTTCAAATGAATTCACTGCTCACTCGACAAAAAAGTGGTATAGAAGCTCCGATTGGATAACTTCTATACCACTACTTTTGTATTATTAGAATTTACAAACACGGTACCCCGCGCGAAAACGGTCAAACAGTCAAAATGGTCTAAAAGTTCTACCACGCCCTACTGTCAGCTAACAAATAATAACAGTGCAATCAACATCAAACCAACGACCTGTGATTAAAGCTTGGACGTCAATTTAACATCCGGATACTTGTCCGCAAACCAGCGTTCGGCAAAGGCGTTTTCGAATAGGAATAGCGGTGCGCCTGAGCGGTCTTTGACCAGTAAGTTCCGCGAACTGGACATCTTTTCATCCAGCTGGTCAGGGTCGATCCAACGCGCCGTTTTACTACCCATTGGTTCCATGACGACTTCAGAATTGTATTCATTTTGCATCCGGAACTTGAACACTTCAAACTGCAGTTGACCAACGGCACCCAAGATGTAGTCGCCAGTCGAGTACGAGGTGTACAGCTGAACGGCCCCTTCTTGAACCAGTTGTTCGATCCCTTTGTGGAAGGACTTCTGCTTCATCACGTTTTTGGCAGTGACGCGCATGAAGAGCTCCGGCGTGAATTGTGGCAACTTTTCAAACTGAACGGCGTGCTTGCCGGCATAAATCGTATCACCAATTTGGAAGTTCCCCGTATCGTAGAGGCCGACGATATCGCCAGCAACCGCCGTTTCCACCGTCTCACGCGTGTCCGCCATGAATTGCGTCGAGTTGTTCAGGCGCATCTTCTTGCCAGTCCGTTGTAAGACGACGTCCATCCCACGGTCAAATTCGCCTGAGCAGATCCGGACAAAGGCGATGCGGTCCCGGTGGTTGGGGTTCATGTTGGCTTGAATCTTGAAGACAAAGCCCGCAAATTCATCATCGGTTGGTTCAACGACTTCATCGTCACGGGTCTTGTGCGCCGCTGGTTTAGGCGCGTACTGTAAATAAGTCTTCAGGAACGTTTCGACCCCGAAATTGGTCAACGCGGAACCGAAGAAGACCGGTGTCATATCACCAGCCATGACTTTAGCTTCGTCAAAATCATTGCCGGCTTCATTGATGAGTTCCACTTCATCCAAGGTATCGCGGTAAATGCTGTCCTTGGTCAGTTCGTTGCTAGGGTCGAGTTCGCCGTTATCGTCCAACGGTAAGAACGTTTCTCCCTTCGCTTCGTTATGATACAGCTCAACGCGGTGATTGTACCGGTCATACAAGCCTTTAAGACCCTTACCCATCCCCATTGGCCAGTTCATTGGGTACGTTTCGATGCCCAAGACTTCTTCGACTTCGTTCAACAAGTCGAGTGGTTCGCGGCCATCACGGTCCAATTTATTCATAAACGTGAAGATTGGAATCCCACGCATTTTACAAATTTGGAATAACTTCTTGGTTTGTGGTTCGATCCCCTTAGCCGAGTCGATCACCATGACAGCGGAGTCCACTGCCATCAAGGTCCGGTACGTATCTTCAGAGAAATCCTCATGCCCTGGGGTATCCAGGATATTGATCCGTTTGCCATCATAATCGAATTGCATCACGGAACTAGTGACTGAGATGCCCCGCTTCTTTTCGATTTCCATCCAGTCAGACTTGGCGAAATTACCACTCTTCCGCGCTTTAACGGTCCCAGCTTGACGAACGACGCCCCCGAACAACAACATCTGTTCCGTAATCGTCGTTTTCCCGGCATCCGGGTGAGAAATAATCGCAAAGGTGCGCCGGGTGTTGACCGCGGCGGTTAATTCTGTCTTATTCATTAAAAATTCCTTTCATCTTACCTTTATATTCAACGTCCACGGTGCTACCGTTCCACCGTAAAAAAACATAGCCTTACATATTTTACTGATATTTGACCAAAAAATCCAGTACCACCCCTGTGCCAGGCTGGATTTATCGCAAATTCACTTTACAAAGGCGTTTTATTCGGATATTAATCGGTTTCAGTCCGCCAAATAAAAAAATAATATGGCCTTTTGTTTGGTTTCACGAATTAAGTTGTGTACAATGTAATTGTTTTAAACGTTCAATTTTGCAGTCTATCAGTCTATCAATGAGGAGGATGTTTTGTATGGCAGAACAATTTGATGTGTTATATCTCGGTAGTGGACATGGGACCTTTGATGGTGCGATTCCGCTCGCTGCCCGTGGCAAAAAGGTCGGTGTGATCGAAACTGATTTGATTGGTGGGACCTGCCCGAACCAGGGCTGCAACGCCAAAATCACTTTGGACCAACCAGTGGCAATCAAAAACCAAGTCGCGAATTTTCAAGGCTACGGCCTAACTGGTGGTCCTGAAATCGACTGGAATGCCAATTTCAAGCACGAACGGGCCGTCATCGAGGGCTTGCCAGACATGATTGCCGGTCTGATGCAACAAGCAGGTGTGACGTTGATTCATGGTCGCGGCGAATTTGTGGACGCCCACACGTTACAAGTCGGCAATCAAACTTACAGCGCAGACAAGATCGTGATTGCGACCGGTCAACATCCGCACCGTTTGGACATTCCTGGCACCGAACTCGCTCATGACAGCAACGACTTTCTAAACCTGACTGACCTGCCACAACGGATTACAGTCATTGGGGCCGGCTACATCGGCTTGGAATTTGCTAACATGGCACTGACAGCTGGTAGCCAGGTCACCCTCCTCATGCGCGGCGACCAAGCGCTGCGGCAATTCCACCAACCATTCGTTGAACGTTTATTGGCCGAATTGCAAGACCAAGGCTTAGCTATTCGGCGTGACTGGGTGCCAACCGCCATCGAGCAAACGGGCGACCAGCTAACTGTCAAGAGTGCGGACGACCAAGTGACGACTGACTGGGTCCTCGATGCGACTGGCCGGCAACCCAACACCGCTAACCTCGGACTCGAAAAAATCGGCGTGACCTATACCAAGGCCGGTATCACCGTCGACGATCACTTACAAACCAGTGTCGCTGGTGTGTATGCCTCTGGTGATGTGATTGCCAAGTCTCAGCCCAAGTTGACGCCAACCGCGATTTTTGAATCCCAGTACCTGACCCACTTATTCACGGGTGACACCAACGCGGCGATTCAATACCCAGCCATTCCATCTGTCGTCTTCACCTCACCACGACTCGCCCAAGTTGGGACGATTCCAAGTGCCGATGCGAGTGACGTCAACGTGACCGTCAGCGATTTGAAAGATGATTGGTTCCGCCAGACGACGCGGGACGTCCAGGGACATAACCTGGTCGTGACTGATGACCAGCAGCGCTTAATTGCAGCGGCTGAATTGGGTGAACAAGCCGATAACACCATCAACACGTTACTACCGGCCATTCAATATCAACTGACACCTGCCCAACGCGAACAACTTGTCACCCTCTTCCCAAGTATCGGGTCGACAGCTTGGTCCGCCATTTAAATAAATTTTTTATTTTGGCAACCAGCCCTGTCAAATTAGGGCTGGTTGCCTTTATTTACATTTAGTTGAAAACTTTTTACATAAATATGGTTGAAATTTGTAAATAGTTTTATTACAATGAAAGCGAATACAAAAAGTGATTAATAATTTTCATAAAAAAGAGGGTTTTAATGATGAAATTAGGATTGATTGGTTTAGGTAAAATGGGCATGAACTTGGCACTCAATATGCAAGACAATGGACACACTGCAGTCGGGATGGACCTTAACCCCGATAACTTACAACTGGCAGCCCAACAAGGCATCGCGACGGCGACGGACTTAGCTGATTTAGTCGCACAACTGCCATCTCCTCGCGTGATCTGGATCATGGTGCCAGCTGGCAAGGCTACGGATAGTGTCATCAGCCAGCTCGCCGATAGCCTGAGTGCCGGTGATATCGTCTTAGACGGTGGCAATTCCCACTACCAAGATAGCATCCGCCACGGCGAAGAACTCGGTGCACAACACATCAACTTTTTAGATGTTGGGACTTCTGGCGGCCAAGCCGGTGCTCGCCACAACGGTAATTTTATGATTGGTGGCGACTCCGCGACATTTAAAGTCGTCGAACCGCTATTTCAAGCAATCGCAGCACCCGATGGTTACTTGTACACTGGCCCAGTTGGTAGTGGCCACTACTTGAAGATGGTTCACAATGGGATTGAGTATGGTATGATGGCAGCAATAGGTGAAGGTTTTGATGTTTTACAGCATAGTCAATTCACTTATGACAACGCTGCTGTCGCCAAGATGTGGAACAACGGCTCCGTCATCCGCAGTTGGCTCATGGAACTCGCCCAAGACGCTTTCAGTAAAGACGGTAACTTGGACGACATCAAAGGGGTCATGCATTCATCCGGCGAAGGTCGCTGGACGCTAGACACCGCCCTCGACCAACAAGTGGCCACGCCGGTGATTGCCATGGCACTGATGATGCGCTACCGGTCTACCACGGATGATACCTTTACGGGTAAAGTTGTTGCCGCATTACGCAACGAATTTGGCGGCCACGCTGTCGACCACGAATAGGAGGAACCTGCACCATGACTTACCTAATCGGAACTGATTTAGGAACTACAAGTACCAAGTCGGTCTTATATGACCATCAAGGCCACGTCATTGCCAGCGCAAACGTCGGCTACCCACTCTATCACGACACCGTGACGACTGCGGAAGAAGATCCGCAAGAAATCTGGCAAGCCGTTCAAGCCACGATTCACCAAGTAAGTGCCGGGATTGCCACCGACGAGATTGAAGGAATCGCCTTCTCCTCAGCAATGCACAGCCTGATTTTATTAGACGCCAATAAGCAACCGCTTACGCGTGTGATTACCTGGGCGGACAATCGCGCAGCCGCAGATGCCGCTGCCTTAAAGGCTCAACCACTCGGCCAGCAACTCTATGAGATGACCGGGACCCCGATTCATCCGATGAGTCCACTAGTCAAATTACACTGGTTTGCCAACCAGCAACCAGACTTATTGAACCAAGCCCGCTACGTGGTCGGTATCAAAGAATACATCATCTACTTAATGACGGGACAGTTGCAGATGGATTATTCGATGGCCAACGCGACCGGCCTCTTCAACCTGTATAACTTTGACTGGGAACCTGCCGCCCTCGACTACGCCCAAGTGACGCGGGCCCAACTCCCACCGTTAGTTGATACGGATGCGGTGATCAACGGCTTGACGCCAACTGCTGCTGGTGAGCTAGGGTTACGTTTGGCCACCAAAGTCATCATGGGGGCTAGCGATGGCGCACTCTCCAACTTGGGTGTTGGTGCCGATGAACCCGGCGTGGCCGCGATCACGATTGGGACATCCGGCGCCGTACGGGTCATGACGAAACAACCTTACTTAGACCCTGAAGGCCGGCTCTTCTGTTACTATGTGGCGCCACACCATTGGATCGTCGGGGGTCCCATCAACAACGGCGGTCAAGTCTTCCGTTGGGTCCGCGATGAATTATTTGCGACCGAATCGCAAGTTGCCCGTGATCACCAACAAGACCCCTACGACCAGTTGACAGCGCTTGCGGCCACCGTTCCCGTTGGTGCGCACGGCCTGTTATTCCACCCCTATTTAAGTGGCGAACGGGCCCCACTGTGGAACGCGGATGCACGCGGTTCACTGCTCGGTGTGACGACGACCACGACAAAGGCCGACATTGCACGCGCCGTACTCGAAGGCATCGTCATGAATTTGAACACGGTGCTCCAACTGACGGCCGCAGCCGAACCGGTGCATGCGATTCGCGCCACGGGTGGCTTTGCCCGCTCTAGTCTCTGGCGTCAAATTTTGACCGATGTCCTCGGCCAACCCATCACGATTCCAAGCAGTTTTGAAAGTTCTTGTCTGGCCGCTGCCGTGATTGGACTGAAAGCCCTAGGACACATTGATGATTTAAACGCGATCCACGCGATGATTGGGAATACTGAAACGTATCAACCCAACGCGGCCAATCATCAACTGTATCACCAACACCAAGTCGTTTTCGACCACGTGACTGCGCAACTCGCGCCACTGTATCACGAAATCGCAACTCTTAATCGTTAGGAAGTGTACACCATGCCATTCGTTGTTCTAACACTTGGAATAATCTTACTATTATTACTCATTATTAAATTCAAGCTGAACACCTACATCGCACTGATCGTCACCGCGGTCGTGGTGGGAATCGGCTTAGGAATGCCACTGACGAAGATTGCCACCAGTATTCAAAACGGGATTGGTGGTCAACTTGGCGAACTGGCCCTCGTCTTTGGGTTCGGTGCCATGCTCGGGCGCTTAGTCGCCGATGCCGGTGGTGCTTATACCATTTCGACGACCTTAATCGATATTTTCGGTCGTAAACGGCTCCAAATTGCCATCGTGGTAGCCTCCTTCATCATTGGGATCGCCCTGTTCTTTGAAGTCGGCATCGTCCTGCTGATTCCAATCGTCTTTGCGATTGCCATCGAAGCGCAAGTGCCAGTGTTGTACCTTGGGATTCCAATGGGGGCGGCGTTGTCCGTGACCCACGGCTTCCTACCACCACATCCGGCACCTACTGCGATTGCCACGACGTTAAACGCTAATGTCGGCCACGTGCTGCTATTCGGGATCATCATCGCGATTCCAACGGTCTATATCGCGGGTCCCTTGTTCTCACGTTGGGCCCAGAAAATGGTGCCAGACGCCTTTGCTGGCAAGCCTAAGATGCCACTCAGTAGTTCTGAACGTAAATTCAAAGTCTCCGAAGCGCCTGGTTTTGGTCTCAGTGTCTTAACCGCCCTCTTCCCGGTGATTTTGATGACGATCACAACGGTCTACGAACTTGTCGTTGACCACGGCGTCACGCCTAAAAATCCGTCAACTATCGATTCAATCGTGCGGTTAATTGGGGCGCCCGGGATTGCCATGTTGATTTCGCTATTATTTGCACTCTGGTCAATGGGGATTCACCAACACAAGTCCCATAAAGCCATCACGGCCACGGTTGAAGACGCGACCAAGTCGATTGCGATGCTCCTCCTGATTATCGGGGGCGGTGGCGCCTTCAAACAAATCTTGATTGACGGTGGTGTCGGTAAAGCCGTTGCCCAACTCTTCAGTGGCAGCAGTATTTCCCCACTTATCTTAGGTTGGCTTGTTGCCGTTATCTTGCGGGTCTCACTGGGTTCTGCGACCGTTGCGGCCCTGACCGCTGCGGGCTTAGTCGCGCCATTAATGACGCAAGCCGGTATTGATCCCGCGCTGATGGTGATTGCGATTGGTGCCGGGAGTGTGGCCGCTTCTCACGTCAACGACGCGGGCTTCTGGATGTTCCGCGAATACTTCGATTTGACGGTCAAACAGACGTTACTGACCTGGACCGTGCTAGAAACGATCATCGCGGTCTGTGGGCTCGGTGGTGTACTCGCGCTCAACGCGGTGTTCCATTAATTTTCTGATATTGAATGTGGGTGGTGTTTGGTGCGTGATGCTTTCACAATGGCGTGGGCACTCACCTCACCCACTGAATCTGACTGGGTATTGGCTCACTGTGGGTGCAATACCGGTCATCCTAAAAAATCAGGTTCCTGAGACCTTGCTCGGGAACCTGATTTTTTTATACTGTTGATAAAACGTGTGATATTGAGGCCACTTGATTTAATCGACGCAACTACTGGTCACTCGCCTAGGTTCACAGTGCCACTTCCAAGCACTGTTGGAAAATCGTCACTGGATGCCAGTGAACATGGTGACCACGTTTCAAAGCCGCACCGTTTCAATTGGGCTCATTGGATATCATGAACATCTAACGGCTACGTTTTGAGATCGCATCGCTTCCATCCAGCGCATGCCTGCCATACCCACGCCTTACTTCGAGGACTTGGATGACTTTTTATTAGCTGGGATGCTAGCTTGCGTCGCCTTGGCCGGTTGCGGCTGGTAGACAGTCGTTTGTTTGCGGAGATGCTCCTCATTGCGCAGTTCCACAATGTTGTACAAGTAAATGACCACCGTCCGGACCACCGCGTAGAACGGAATTGCCAGAATCATACCAAGGATTCCAGCGATGTTGCCGGCCGCTAACAAAAGAATAATAATCGTCAGCGGATGAATCTTCAACGTCCGCCCGATGATGTTCGGGTAAATCAGATTACCGTCAACTTGTTGCACGATGACCACGACAATGATGACGTAAACGACTTGCATTGGTGATTGCGTGAAGGCCACAATCAGTGATGGCGCGATTCCGATGTACGGTCCAACGTACGGAATAATGTTGGTCAACCCAGCAATCACACCCAGTAATAAGCCATAGGGTTGTGAAATCAAGATATAACCAATCGCGGTGAAGGTCCCAACGAACAAACACTCAATGACCTGACCACTGATGTAACTAGAAATCGTATCACCCATTTTTTGCAATAAGCCAATGACTTCCGGACGCTGCTTCTTCGGTAAAAACCGACTGATGGCCGGAATAAACTTCTCGCTGTCCTTCAACATGTAAAACAGCACGACGGGAATCGTGATGGCCATGATGGTCACACTGGTAATCGTCGAAATGACGGTGACGACACTGCTTGACAACGATGACAGGAAGTTCTGCGCGTACTTGCTAATTTCGCCATTAAACTGCTTGGTATATGAGGTAATGTCGATTTTTTGCAAGACCGAACTGTTACTGATCATCTTAGTGGCGACTTTTTGCATCTCAGTCGCAATGCTTGGTAAGTTATAAATCAGTTGCGTAACCTGCGTCACCAGTCGTGGTAACAGGGAAACGGCACCCCAAGCTAGAATTCCGAATAATAGCACAAACACAATTGCCACGGCCCCGGTCCGTGAAATGTGAAACTTCTTATAATGGATCTTGGTCAGCAACTTGACTAACGGATTTAGCATGTAAAACAGAAATCCGGAAATCACGATTGGCATGAAGACGACACTCAAAAACGTGCCGATCGGTTGAAATAAAAAGCCAATATTGGTGCAGACCCAGATCAAGGTCGCAACGATTAAAATTTCGAGTGACCAGAATAATAAGGACGACTCCTTTAGGCGCTTAAACACTCGCGCTCCTCCCCTTCTTGGTGCAATTATTAATGCAGCATTAATGCGTCAATTATACCCTATTTTAGTTCCCAGTAATATGATTTCGAAATTTCTCACAAAATCTATTTAAAATTGATGAGAATAATGGTAATTTAATTAATGAACGACAAACTGTTAAAGGAGCGTTTAATTATGTCACGTAAAATCGCTATTATCGGGATGGGCCACGTTGGTTCCACCGCCGCACACTACATCGTCGCCAATGGCTTTGCCGACGACTTAGTTCTTATTGATACCAATACCAGCAAGGTTGAATCAGACGCCCTTGATTTCCAAGACGCCATGCCTAACTTGCCTTACCATACCAATATCATCGTCAACGATTACAGTAGCCTGGTCGACACCGACGTCATCATCTCTGCCATCGGGAACATCAAGCTACAGGACTCCCCAACCAACGACCGTTTTCTGGAATTGCCGTTCACGAGCACCCAGGTCAAGGATGTTGCAACAAAAATCAAGGCCAGTGGGTTCCACGGCATCATGGTCGTCATCACCAACCCCGTGGACGTGATTACGTCGATCTACCAAGCAGTGACGGGTTTGCCAAAGAATCACGTCATCGGAACGGGCACGTTGCTCGACTCCGCACGGATGAAACGCGCCGTGGGTCATGCGCTCAACTTAGATTCTCGTTCAGTTGATGGCTACAACCTCGGCGAACACGGCAATTCCCAATTTACTGCTTGGTCAACGGTCCGGGTCCTCGGTCACCCAATCACCGAATTAGCAGCCAAACGCGGCCTTGATTTGGATCAACTCGATGCCGAATCACGTGAAGGCGGCTTCAAGGTCTTCCATGGTAAGAAATACACCAGCTACGGCGTTGCCACGGCAGCGGTACGGTTAGCGAACACCGTCTTAAACGACGCCTTAACCGAACTCCCCGTCTCCAACTTCCGCGAAGAATACGGCGTCTACTTGTCATATCCAGCCGTCGTTGGCCGTGATGGCGTGGTCGAACAAGTTCAACTTGATTTGACAGACGAAGAACTACAAAAACTTCAAGTCTCCGCTGATTACATCAAAACTAAATACGCTGAAAGCCAAGATAACTAGTTCGTTTGAGATTAGTTGTGGCTGACTGGCTTGTAACCGGGCAACGCGCGTTCTGCGTTGGCCGGTTTTTGTGTGGGATGGTTTTTGTAACCATCAACGTTCATTTAAAAAACAATCGCGGATAACTGATTACAGTTAGGAAATATAACATCCTGACGAAAAGACGTGCAAAGCAGGAATTCACGGCCTATATTAGTGGACAGCTTTGACACATCTAATCGTAATCAGGAGGACTTCACTTTGACACTTAAGACGCGTATTGCTACAAGCACCATGCTCACGCTAATTAGTTTAAGTTCAGTTGGCTTCACTAGTATCGCCAGTGCAAGGGCTCGCCCGCTATATGGACAAATCCGTCGTTATCAAACGATCACACTGTACCCGCAACTTCCGACCAGTCGCCGGCAATTACGACGCGGCCACCACACCCACCTTACGAGCACCGTCACGTTTAAACTCGAACACCCCGTCGTTGGCTTTGGTGGCACTTATTTCCACATTGTCAGCGGGCGTACCACAGGTTGGGTTCGTCGTCAGGTCGTGCGACCAGTTGTGACAGCTCGTATTCAGCCGAAGCTGTTTATTACCCGACAACGCGCCATTCATGGTTCGATTGTCCCACCAGTTGGCTCATTACTTTGGACCAATATTTCGGCAAAGAATCTCCGCTTGAGCACTTCTAAACGACTGACAGCCACACAATTAAGACGACTCCGATTACGAATCACCAGTCATATTTGGACCAACCATGGGCAATATTATCAACTCAGTGGTCGAAACGGATTCCGCGCCTGGACCCCGATTACGCCTGCTGGTCCGCTTACGACACCGGTCGTTTCTAACCCGACCATGCTCACACCGCATGCTACAACTGGGATTTCAGCAGGTCAACACGTACCTACTAACGCGCATCTCACGACTCCAGTAGCACTCAGGCACACCATTCCTGCACCAGGTGTAAAGGTCACACCACATGCGCAGCCAACTAAGACCGCCGCACCTAGTCGCACGTCACAATCACAGACAAGCATCGCGTCACCTCGTTTGAATCACACTGCGGCACAACCTAACAGTCAACAAACGAACTCGCCATCCACTCAGGGGAGTCGGGTCACGACAGCGCCGACGAAGCACGCAACGACAGCGATTGTGCACACTAACCATCCAGTTGCCACACCAACCAGCGCGACTCAGGCTAGTAGTGCACCAGCAACCGCCCCACAAGCAGGCCGAGTTCCAGCGGTTTCTCAGGCTAGCTCAGCTTTGCAGTCAACAGCAGCCGTTCCCATTGTGACGTCCATATCCCAGAAAAAGGTCGTGAAAGCTAGCAGTGCGGACAAGCCAGCTCAGTTGCCGAATCGCGAGCACGGTGCATCTGATAAAATTAGCGTCGTTCATCCGGTGCAGCAAGCTAGTTCATCGCCAGTCAAGCACGCTGTCGCTAGTCAGGCCGAATCGATAACGAGTGGCCGGCCAACGACGAGTCAAGTGGCGCTCACAAAAACGGGTCACACCACTGCAAACCCGTCAACGACCAGTGCTGCTAATGCCACTAGTCAAGCTACATTGACGAGTCAGAGCGGCACTGCCTCTCAAACGCAGCCAGCCACGAGTCAGTCAGCGACTAAATCGGTGATGAGTGCTATGTCCAGTCAGGCAGCTTCCAGCATTTCCAGTCAGTCCCAACAGACTAGCCAGTCTAGTAGCGCTGCGTTAAAGCCTAGTACACCGGCATCCGCAGCCACCCCGGTAACAGCACCCAAGTATACGGCCCAACAAACCTTGCAGACCATCAACCAACTGATGACGGCTAACCATTTCATGGGCACGTTGCTGCTGACTAACAATGGAGCCGCGGGCGTGCACATTTTGCCATTCGGTTCAGCTAACTTGCCCCAACATATCGCCAATACCGCTGACGAGGCATATCCATTGGCATCACTCGAGAAATCAGTGACTGGTGCGATGATTCAACAGTTGATCGACGCTGGCAAACTAACGATGGACACGACGCTAGCCAAGTTTTACCCACAAGTGCCGTACGCACGATCCATCACGATTCGGCAACTACTTGACCATACATCCGGGATTCAGATGGGCGAACCGGTGCCTAGTCAAGCGTTGACGAACGACCAGCAAGCGATTGCCTTCACATTGAGTCACTTGACTTCCACCAATCAGCATCACTGGTCTTATTCCAACGCCAACTTCACCCTACTCGCCGGCATCATCGACCAGCTCACGGGCAAGTCCTATCGTGATAACTTACAAACAAATATTGTCGCACCACTGGGATTGCAGCATACGTTCATCTACGACCAAGTCCCGGCAAATGCGGTTCATCCGCAACCGTACACGTACAGTAATGGCGTGACCATTGCCCGCACGATTTCGACTAACCTGCTTTCAAGCGAACTCGGTTGCGGTAATCTGTATGCTAGCGTTGGTGATTTTTACACCTTCATCAACAGCCTAGTCAACGGCCACGTAGTTACTCCGGCGGGCTTCCAAGAATTAGCTGATCACTTGCAACCTGTCTATTCAGGTGGCATTTACTACCGGCCGGATGGCACCCTACGCATTGGCGGGGCTGACAATAGCCTGTGCAGTCTATACATCGGGACCACGGACGGTAAGGTGGCGATGGTACTGTTCGCTAACCAGGCCAAATGGTCGACCATGAATACAATTGGGCTTCAAATCGAACAACAGTTGGCCCAAACAGCGACCCTGTAATCTGGCATCAGCGGGTAGCCGTATTTAAGCAGTCACATTGATTCTGCGATAGCTCAAGTGGTTATGTAAAACCTAATCATCGGACTTAAGAACGCGCCTGCTTAGCGAATTACTGAAGCGTTATTTCAACCTCGCCTCTGCCTATCCAGACCTTAGTTATAATCAGCACCACAACTTCAAATCACCAAACTGCCTTCGCACCAACGACAGATATGAACGCGTCCAAAAAAGGTCCCAACACCAATTCGTGTCGGGACCTTTTATTGCGAGTGCCAGTACCGTATTAACGGCGACCGCACCCAATCTTTATCATTAACTGAATTCCATATCGTGATGATTCGTCTTGGCCAATTGACTGACGATTTGTAACCAATCCTTCATGCTGACCATGACAGCTGAATCTTGGGTATTGGGATTTTCCACCTCAATGGTATCGTGGCCTTGATTAACAATCGTTAACAACTGGTTGATATTTTTCTTTGCTAATGCGGTAGTAACTTTTTTCATACGCCCATCTCCCAATCCGTTCCATAATTGTTGCCATTGTGCACCAATCAACGAAGTGCGTCAAGCAGTGCGAGCAATTATTCAAGTAACTGAGCAATATTCTACACTATCCCAGCGGGCGTTGCACCTAAAAGGACCGCATTTTACCGAAAATTAAAGTCGCGGGGTCTTGAACATCGACTTGAGCACGTTGCGGATGATTTTCATCTGTTCCGCTGTAATTGGCTGACCGTCGTATTCAAACTGGTTTTTCTTATTCTCGACCACTTTTTTCAAATCAACGGCAGCGGAATTGGCGCCCTTGGCAGTCGGTTCTTTATCCTTACCAACTAGTTTGGTATAACTCGTTCCTAACACCTGGGCAACTTCTTTCAAGGTCCCCACTGACGGTGTGTGTTTCTTCCAACTATAGATGGCGCTGGCACTTAGGCCTGCCAACGTTGCGACTTCGGCCAGCGTCAAACCGTTCTTCTTTGCAAACTGACGAATATTTTTGAGTAATTCACCATTATCGATCTTCAAAAAAGCCATTTCGGTCACTCCTGTCAACATTCTAATCTCTGAATTGCCAAGCTATTCAAGCTGTTCGAATCATTTAAACAAACCGCAATCACGTTGCAACATCCTTGTCACATTCACCGCTTATGATAGGGTCAACGTTTGATAATGAAATGGGACACGGGGATTTCGGGGAGGAAATACATAATGAAACAACGTCTTATCGCATTAATCGTTGCCATTGTCGGTCTAACTGTCGGTCTGTTACACGCCCCTGCTGTCGAAGCACAAGCTACCAACCGGGTCATCACGACCACGTCGGTCACCAAGACAGCCTATTTGACTAAGAATTCACAGGGTGGGCTCTACCAAATGAGCGGTCCTGCCAACAATACCAAAATCAAATCACTCGGTAAGCTGCAGCGCTACGGCAACCCAACGTGGTTCGTCACCAAGCAACGGCAAGTCCGGCTCGCCAACCGCACCACCGCCAAGTATGCTTACGTCACGAGTGCCAACAATCGTGTCAAGGGCTGGGTCAAGACGGGTTCCATTAAGAAGAGCACGCGTTCCTTCACGAACCTTTACAACGTCGCCAAATCCAAACTTGGCCACCGCTACGTCTACGGTGCAGTCGGCCCCAACACGTTTGATTGTTCCGGCTACACCAAGTACGTCTTCAAACAAGCGGCTCAAACGAACCTACCGCGAGTCGCACAAGCGCAGTACCGGCAATATCGCAAGATTTCCAAGCAACGCGCACAAAAGGGCGACTTGGTCTTCTTCGGTAGCAACACCGGCTCGATCTCACACGTCGGTATTTACGTCGGCGGCGGCAAAATGATTGACGCGCAGGATAACGGCGTCAAAAATGAAAAAATCTACGTTCCCTGGTGGCACGCTGTCGGTTATTGCCGGCCCGTCAACTTTGGCGCCTAACTAGTCAACCTATGCCATCACCCATCGGACCCTCAGGCTAGCTTGTGGGTCCTTTGTTATTTTCGCGATTATCCTGACCGCTGTCAACTGTGACGGTCAGTTCGGACTGCATCCGACTTAACTGGTGCTGTCTGGCGCTCGAATCGCCGCGGTTTCTTTGGTTGATACGCATTGTGCTAATTTTTAAAAGTAGCCAGCCGAGGACCCGCTGGAAACAGCGCAAACTTGCGTAACCTGCTGTTGTGGCCGCGTCCTACCCCCGGCTTCCAGGCATTTCTGACAACGCTGGAACGCGATGGACACAGATTTAAGCCGACAACCCACGTCTTAAATACTGGTCTTTCACTAACCAAGCACAAGACGCTTGCTAAGTGAAATTTCATCGCTGAGCATTGTCAGAAACACCCTCCAGCCTGTATCCCATTCAAAGGCTGAAAAGTGTGGCCCCCCAACTTTTTGATAAACTAGTCGTTGATTCTTAGTAAACAGTCATTTGACATGAATCGTGATTGAACCATGCCATCTGTTAAGTTCAAAGGCAGCAATTGTAACATTTTGCTTTAAGACTTATTTCTGATGAAAGCTATCATACTCGTGTTCAAATCCTGGGAGCCAGCAGCAACGCGGAACATGTCAGAATTCTCGCTAGTCACCCAAGATAGAAAAGTCTAGAATACTAAACGGGTAGCAAATCCATCTTCCAACGCTATGAATATTTTCTATCAAAATTGATCAACAATCTTCTGACTATCATATCAGTTTCTAAATGGGACAAGTATCTAAGCGCTCAATAAATCATCATCGATTCTGATTCAAACTTTGTATGAAGGATCAGTCACCTAATATTCAGTGATCAATTGCACCAAGTTAGGTGGTCGTTCATCTGCCATTCGAGCGGGTTCCCGACTGGAGGGGCCGGCTGACAATGCTCAGTAGCCAAATTATTCTTAGTCGGAAGTGGGCTTCTTCCGGCTTAGAATAAGACTCGTATTTGAAATTGCGCAGTGGGTTTCTGCGTGAGTTCAAATCGATGTCGGCTTACGTTCCAGCAATGTCAGCCGGCCCCGGAAGTCGGACTAAGGCGCGCATCGGCTGACGAACAGTAAACTAGCCAGCACGATTGAACCATCTTTATGACGAATATCCACATACGTATCACGTATTTATCGATAACAAAAGGGAGCGCCGAAACGTGGCTGCTCCCCTTGTATTTTAATTACGCCGCTGACAAACCGTCAGCAGAGCTATTGCCGACGTGATAGTTCTTGATAGCGACTATACCAGATATCGATGTAGTCTTGTGAAAACGGGCCTTTTTTGTGTTTGATCCAGTCAACCAACACCTTCACATTTGCTTTTAAAATGCGATCAGTATCGGCTGAATAGTGCCACTGGGCGCCGTGTTCTTCGTACTCATCAACATCTAACAACCGGCGTTCACCATCCGGAAAGACTTTGACATCCAAATCATAGTCGATGTACTTCAAAGCCTCTTTGTCTAACACATATGGTGATGCCAGGTTGCAATAGTATGAAACGCCGTTATCGCGAATCATCGCCACGATATTAAACCAATAATGCTTATGAAAATAAACGATTGCTGGTTCCCGCGTCACCCACCGACGGCCATCATCTTCGGTGACCAGTGTGTGATCGTTACAACCAATTAAGACGTTCTCGCTTGTTTTGAGTACCATTGTATCGCGCCAAGTTCGATGTAAACTTCCGTCGTGCTTATAGCTTTTGATCGTAATGAAGTCGCCTTCCTTAGGTCCTTTCGCCTCGCGCGCCATATTAACCCAACTTTCTAACTGAGGGTAAATTTTCATCGAATTTCATTAAACATTATACCAGATTTTTATGGCGTGCGGGCAGGTAATTCGACCTTTTCACTCATCCGCGACTTGTTCGTCGATAAATCGGTTAATTTCATCCATCATGAAGCCCTTTTGAAACAGGCTGCGTTTGGTCCGCATCGCCCGTTCGCGAAAGCTGTATTTGCGATTCCGTTGCCAGAGCTTGGTGCCTTGCGTGACGAGGGCTTGCCACTGTTCATCTTCATCTGGTTGAAGGTCTAAGCTAGCAATCGCGGCCGTGATCGTGTCATTGTCAAAGCCCTTGGTCATCATGCCTTGGCGCACCTTTTGTTGCATCGTCTTAAACGCCTGTTTGTGATAACGTTTGGCAAGCTTACGGGCTAATTCACTGGCGTTGTCGATTTGTTCGTCTGGGCTAAATTGCCCGGCTAATGCGTCGTCAATCAGCTGTTCACCGACCCCTTTTTGACGTAGGTTCTGGCGAATCACCCGCGGCCCCTTATCACTGGTCCGTTTGGCCGTGCGTACAAAGGCATCCGCGTACTGCTGGTCATTTAACAACCGCAGTTCGCGCAACTGTTGCATCGTTGCATCAATCACGGTCTCCTCGATTTCTTCGTCACGCAACTTATCATGGACTTCCTTTTCCGTCCGTAACTGGTGCGACAAATAATCCAACGCCCGCGTGTATGCTCTGGAAACGTCGTCCGCGGCAATCATCGCCGTTTGGAGCTCAGCATCGATTTCCATGCCCTTGAAGACGCGAAACTTGATCATCACCGATTCACTGATGGGAAACGCATACTTGCCATCAAGATAAATATTGTAGCGTCCCGCCCGTTTTTGCGCGACGATCTTCGTCACTTTCTCCGTCATGCTTATCCAGCCTCCGATTCAATTAATGGTTGACTATAGTGTACCTAAAAATCGCTTAGTCAAACAACTAATTTCCTCGGGATGGGCCTGAATGCCGAAATAATCAACGACCGTATCCGCAAACCGGTTCAGATTTTGGGCGTCCGTCCCATCTAACCCACTCGCCGCTTGATTGGGCGTGGCACGTCGTTGATGGTAATTACTGACGCCCTGCTGTAATTGCCGACCTTTCTTCAATTGACGGTCGACCATCGGCAGGCTCATATCGATGAGTAACCGGATGCCGCCCGCATAGACTAACTCAGTCATCAGTGGCCGTTCCACCGCATCGATCAGGTACAGCCCGTTATACCAATTGGCCATCCCGCGTTTGGCCGAGGTCTGGGGCATCAGAATCGCTTCCCCGTGAATAATCGGCAACTTATGCGGTGAAAGGCCTTGATCAGTAGCGACGGCCCTGACCAGATGGGAACCTGAAAAACCTAATTGACGCGAATAGCGAATCATCAGTTGGCGCGTGCTCCATTTGGACTTCAAAATACCCCGTTGACGGTCAAAAACCAACGCCTTCTCTGGACATTTTAAGTGCCCGATGTCAAGTAGATAAAACGTCGGTAAAACGTCGATTTTGTCACTTTCTAAACGTGTAGCGTATTTGACTAAGCGTTCTGGCTGCCGGGTGTCCCAGCACCCAACATCGTTATACCAGAACGGATTCACGGTGGTGCTGACAATGTTATTTTGGTTCATGACTCACAAACCCTTCAAAATCTGATTTTGGTCTCTAATATTGATAATTCTGCACGCACCCCTACTGCAGGCATTAGATTAATCCCATCATATCAATAGTGCTCAATCTATCCTAGTACAATGCTCGTAATCGATGGAATTCTCATTGGAAGATTAATAATGAAAGCAAATCGTCATCTTTCATTCATTTTTCACACCCAGCAATCGGTATTTGCCTTCGCTACACTGGAGTCAACCTTGGCCAAGGAATTCAAATCAAACGAGGGATAACTTCATGCACGCAGACCGTTTAGATAATCAAGCCGCGTTCGACTTGCTCGCGGAACCAGAACACCAACGCCTCCTCTATGGCGCCTTGAAAGCGGCTAACGTCACCCGCTACCACCCGCAATTCGAGGATTGCGTCACAGTTGCCCACCTGACCTGGTTGGCCGCCTATCAGAATTACGAGCCAGAATTACCCGCCAATCTGCCGGACTTTCGTAAGTTCGCCTTTCGCCGCATCAAATGGCGCACCGTCGATTATTTACGACAACAGACGCTCCGCACCCAGTCACAAGTCGACTTGGAACACGCCTTACCAGTCGCAATCGACCCAATGAGTGACCAGGAAGCCCACTGGCAACTTTCAGCGCTAATCACAGATTTATTGCACCAATGCCGTCCTGGCGAGCGCATCTACCTAACTGAATTCTTTTTGGAAGAACAATCCGTGGCCGATATCATGCGGACTCACGGCGTCAGTCGGCGCACCGTTTATAACTGGCGGGCCAGTCTGTTGGCGAAGGCGCATCGGCTGTATCAGGCCGCCGATGCGCAAGATTGAGCCGTGTCGGTAAATCACCAGTTGTCACTTCATCAATAGCCAGTGAGTCGCAAGCATTCTTGCACGATAATTTCTACCGACCGACACTCCCGTCATCAGCGGGCACGCGCACGATAAAAAAACACGTTTCACGATAGAAAGGACTTTACGCCATGCACACTTGGTTGAACACCCAGCTCATCATGGTCGCCACCGACCATCAGCACCGACTTCACCGCCAAACTTGGCACAACTGCCGCAACTTGACCGACGCGGATTTGGCCATATTACTTCCCATTTTCACTCGGTTAGTCGGCGACGCGATGGCGAATGTCGAACTTCACATGACCACTGAATACGCGAATTAACGGTATTTTTAAAAAAGTTTGTCAAAAAGTTGCACAAAATGGCCTGCTCAGCCGTCTGTATTAATGTAAGCTGGCCAGCCTACCACAACAACTCTAGGAGGAACTACAACATGACTAAAACTTGGTTAAAAGCAACCCTGACTGTTCTAACGACAACTGATCTGGACGAACAACGTAAGCACACGTTTAACGGTATCGCCCAGGACGCGACCGACGAACAACTTGCCGCTTTTGGTAAAGTCATCAGCCAAGCGATGGCTGATCTGGCTGCCACGAAGCTCTTCGCCAAGGACGGCGAAAACTTAGTCGCTGAACCATTAGCCGCTAAGTACGTCGAAACGATTGAGACACCAATTATCACGGCACCAAAGGCTTAAGCGTATTTCCCGTTGTACCCATAAACAGCTGTGACGTATGCAGATACAATAAAGGCCGGTCTGGAAATCCTCGGATTTTCCAGGCCGGCTTTTATTGACAGTAGAAAATAAAAAAGCGCGTCGGTCGCCCGATACGCCATGAAACTATCCTATTGAAACAATTATTAACAATCTATGCCAGGTTTTTCTGTTCTCAGCGAACGCTAGTGGTTAACTAGCAAAAACGTTCTGAATTTTCTGTCCCCAGCGGACGTTAGATTAAATGACCTAACAAGTATCTGATTTTATAGTTGCCTGACCAACTGAAGAAAAAGAATTTTCTACATATTAATCATACCAAGATGCAAACACTTAGGCAATCATTCCGTCCATGATTGAAACCACTCTCAAATATCACAGGACAACCGCGTCGCTTTAGTCGCTGACCGCTCGACCGGATAAATTTCAATGATGATACTATTGCCGACCGGATGCCAATCGATGGCTTTGACGAGTGCCCGCATGAACGTGCGGGTAATCTGTGTTTTGATTGAAATCCCGCTACGTTCGACGTCGTCATAAAAGATGACCCGCTGATCCAGCTTGTCGACTTTAAAATAATAGTACGCAAAGTGGGCCGTGCCACGTTTCAAAATTAAGTGGTATGAATTATTATAATCCGCGGGAAATACCGTGATCCAATCGTCATTCATGTCGGACATCCTTTTCACTTGAATTTGAGCTCTGCCTTCATTGTACCGTGAACGGTCGGGAAAGCCTAGGGGAAATGTAACGCGGATGATGAGGGTTGGTAACCCACCTTCTTGATGATGACTAAAATTCTGATATATTCCACGACGCGATGTAGAAAGCTATCCAAATCTTGAGTTGCCCTTTGTTATTACAATCAGTAAATGGCAGTAACAGAATACTTGATTTCAAACTTAATCATTCTTACTCAGCATCATTACAAACCACGATATGGTCTCTTATACCGGGTCTCTCCAAACAGCCTTTGAAAGTAACCAATCTGTTTAACAATCGGTTTTTCAATCTTGACTTGATATAGCGAGTCAGTACCTTCGATTTTGACCGACATCTTTTGCTGGGCCATTTTTGCATATGAACGCATATTCTGATGAAATAATGGTTTGTTTACCAAGTACATAACAGTCACTTTTTTTCTAGACCTCAAGGCGTAGCCACGTTGCGCATCCCTACGTACAGAATCAAGTCGCTTGGCTACCTGATTTTGTTTACTTGGAGCGCGATGTGCTAAATATTCCTTTTTGTGAATTTCATATTGAGTGCTTAGAGCAATATCTCGTTCATTCATGTTTCGCTTCAATAAATACACAGCATGTCGCCCCTTGTAACGAAATTTATAGATTGTTCTAGGGCGGAGTATCACCTTGCGACCAGTGAATGAAAAGCCCAAGAAATCAAAGTTAAATCGTTTATGTGTATTTTCAAAGTATATAGCACCTTGAGCACGATTGTATCGTAGTAATTTACTCTTACTGGACTCAATCTCAAGCAATACTTTTGAACGACAGACAGCTTTAACCTTATCCTGAATATTACGTATATTTTCTTCACTACAGTCAGCTGCTGGAAGTATAATGGCAAAGTCATCTGAATAGCGGCGATATAAGCCGCCGTATGGCTTTATTAATTCTTCAACGCAACCATCAAATTCAAGCATGTACACATTAGCGAGTACAGAACTAATGCTCGTTCCTTGTGGAATTCCTTTTTTATTTGGGCCAGACACTTTCAGCTGATTGGCCCTTGAAAGCTCTGAAATCACTCCCATTCCACCTTTATACCGACCTTCTGAAACTTGGAGACTCTTCAAATCACCCTTTGAAATAGAACGATACTTAGTAACTGCATTCAAAACAGCCTGCCAGTCTTTAGGTATTTTTCCATTACAATAAGTTTTTAATATTTGTTTCGTATTTTTAAAGAGAATTTGGTGGTTTAAGTTATCGAAAAAGGAAGAAAAATCGCCTTTAATAATCCAAGAATCACCTGTTCGCCATAAATAGTCAAAAACTTCTTTGGCCCCAGTTACATTTGATTTTCCTGGACGATACGCAACTGCAATTTTATCAATATCCGTATTAGTCACATACTTTTGATAACACATACTCAATATCCGACCATAATAGCTAAACAATAGTGCATCATGGTGAGACGCTAGCGAAATCATTCTAGACTTATTGTGAAGGCCTTTTTTAGGATTCACTTTATCCAAATGGTAGATTGTAAAATTAATCCGAACGCTGTTCGGACAAAAAAGATCAGCTTCC
>ERZ506645.46-NODE-46-length-49935-cov-10.5424_pt1 | contig 49935 bp, 46 predicted proteins | sample MGYA00513982_ERZ506645 | MGnify/ENA metagenome assembly ERZ506645 | reverse complement strand
CTTCTAGCCCGGGGACCCCACCCGGACAAGAAGAATTTCGCCCTTGAGCATTGTCCGCCAGCCCCTACAGTCGGGAACCCGCTCGAATGGCAGATGAACGGCCACCTATCTGGGTACAATTGACCACTGAATATTAAGTGACTGGTCCTTCAAGCAAATTTTTAATCGATATTCGATGATGCTTTATGGTACTTTAATACTGAGAAGACTATCGAATATGATTCACAAAATCCGCGGCCACTAGTCTTGAATTTAGTCGATAACATTGCCTTCGTTTATAGTTTCTGGCTTTGCCATCTCAAACGGCTAAAGAAAATTCTGACAATTTCAGTGAAACTGCTGATTAGAAGTTCTAAAGCATGGGTAAAAAGGTTCAGCTATTGTTTAAAACCGGCCTTACAGTTAAATGTCAAAATGACCGTATGTTAAGAACCAACAACTAATCTAACAAAAAGTTGGGTTCGCACACGTCTGCCTTTCGAATACCATCCCGGCTGGAAGGTATTTCTGACAATGCTAAGCGATGAAATTCCACTTAGCAAGCGTCCTTGGCTTGGTTAGTGGAAGACCAGTATTTAAGACGCGGTCTTCGGCTTAAATCTGTGTCCATCGCGTTCCAGCGTTGTCAGAAATTCCTGGAAGCCGGCCTAGGACGCAGCTGACCAAACAAGTTTACACGAACTCGCACTGTTACCAGCGGTCCTCAGCTGGCGGCACTTGACCTCCGCAATCAGCCTCATGCTCGCCTAAACAGCCGTGGTAGAACCACTAACCAGTAACAGCCAAGCGCGATGCCGCCAATCACGAGTGACCAAGGTTTGGACAGCAGCTGATGTTGATAGCCGAGTGTACACGCAACTAGCACCACCGTACTTGCCCATTCAATAACTTGCCAATGCCGATTCAATACTTTCATCCGCCCATTCGTCTCCTTTTATTGTAACGCGTTCCCCGTCCTGCTCGCAGGATCCTCAATAATCTTAACCTAACCATAATCGCTTGACCACCCTCTTTTGGCCAATTAGAAACCCCTGGTCTTTGTTACGGCTACGAATGATTTTTGCTGACTAATTGACATCAAAAATATCTGCCGCCAGTATCAAATTTTTCACCTACTTACTAACAACAGATCTTATGGCGCCAAAAAACGACCTCAATCGCGTTCGGATTACGAACCGACCAAAGTCGTCATTTAATGCTTCAAAATTAGTCTAAATCAACCTTTTGAATCCAGCCTTCAGGTGCTTCACGGTCACCGAATTGGATCCCAGTTAATTCATCGTATAACTTCTTCGTAACTGGTCCAACTTCCGTCTCACTGTAGAAGACGTGTAGCTTGCCTTGATGTTCCAAGCCACCAATTGGTGAAATAACGGCGGCAGTCCCACAAGCGCCGGCTTCAGCAAAGCGGTCTAAGTCATCGATGTAAACATCGCCTTGTTCCGTCTTCATGCCGAATTTGTGTTCAGCTAAGTAAAGTAATGAGTACTTCGTCACTGAAGGCAAAATCGAAGGTGATTTTGGTGTTACGAAAGTGCCATCCTTGGTGATTCCAAAGAAGTTCGCTGAACCAACTTCTTCAATCTTACGATGTTCAACGGGGTCTAAGTAGACACAGTCTGAGAACCCATCGGCATGTGCCTTTTGACCTGGGAATAAGCTGGCAGCATAGTTTCCACCGACTTTATAAGCACCGGTCCCTTTGTGGGCGGCACGGTCATATTCAGAAGTGGTGAAGTTCGTTGGCGTCATGCCACCTTTGAAGTAGCTCCCAACGGGCATCGCAAAGACGGTGAAGATATATTCGTCAGCTGGGTGCACACCGATGTTACCGCCGACCCCAATCATGAGTGGCCGTAAGTATAACGTTGCGCCAGTACCATATGGTGGCACGTAGTCTTGGTTCGCCTTGACGACTTGCTTAACGGCGTCCACAAACATGTCAGTTGGCACTTGTGGCATTAATAACCGTTCACAACTCGTTTGCATTCGAGCAGCATTACGGTCTGGCCGGAATAATTGGACACTGCCATCCTTAGTCCGATAAGCTTTTAAGCCTTCGAAATCTTGTTGGCCGTAGTGTAACGCGGTTGAACCTTCACTGATATGTAAGGTTGCGTCTCCGGTTAATTCTTTCTTATACCAGTCACCATCTTTCCAATACGCGCGGTAACGGTACGGAAGGTTACGGTATTCGAATCCTAAGTTGTTCCAGTCCAATTGTACGTCTGCCATATATTTCGACTTCTTTCATATGTAATTTCCAAATTGATTAATTTGAATTTAATTAAAAGATTAATGGTTAATTAGAACTTTGTCAAGGGGCAATGAAACATTTTCAACGTTTGACTCAATTTTTGGTATAATGGGGGTAAATATCGCAAAGGACTGGTTCGTCGTGGCTAGTAATTCAGATTCAATTTATAACGTCATGTTCTATATCGCCCATCATCCGGCTGAAATCGCCTTTACGCAGCCAGAATACACGAATGTCGTGCGGATGGGCATCCCCGACAGCGTCAAGGTCGCTAACCCTGAAATTTATTTTCCTGACAACAAGTTATTAGTGAATCGATTTCAAGATGACTTCGTTGCTAAAAATGGGAACCTGCTAGACTTCTTCTTCGATTATACTGAGAAAAAGGTGCCGAATTACCACGAAGTCTGGGTTTCATCCGCGCATCTCCCAGCTAAGAAAATGTATTTCCTGGAACTTTCTTTTGAATAGTGTGTGGCATTGCTATTAATTAGCGAAAAACCTGTATCACCGTATGCCAAAAGCACCGTTTAGTTCACCCCAATCTTGGGCTGACTAAACGGTGCTTTTAAGTCTGACCTACTTCGTCATGAAAATGTATAAATCCGAAGCAGAGACACCAATCGTGAACCGCACACCCTTAGAAGTGATTGGATCGATGGTGGTCGTCGTACTACTGTTATCCTTAGTTTCCTTTTGGAACTGCTTCATCACCGTCTTGGCATTGGCACCAGTGGTCGTCGCCATTAATGCAAACGCGGTTCCGAAGTTCTTTTGACGGGTCTTATTCTTAAAGGCCTTCGTTGGCACGATCATCGCTGCGCCCATCACGTCACCCTTTTGAACGTTCATCCGAATCTTATAGTCCTTAGTCGTCAAAACGTTGCTCAGCCCATCGCTAGGCGTCTTAGTCGGCAACAACTGCGACTTGGCCTTTTGCTTAGCAGTCTTCATCGCCGCCGCAACGGCTTGTTGACTCGTCTGCAGACTAGCCGCTTGCGTCTTAAGCTTGGCCGCGGCAGTTTGTTGCGCTTGTAGCGTTTGAGCTGCCGTGGTTGCGCCAGTCCCGCCAGCCTTGAGTTGGGCTTCGGCTTTTTTGACCTTCGTCTGAATCGTGGCCTGTTGCTTCTTGAGTGCGGCACCTTCTGCCTGCAATTTCTGGGCCTTCTTCTGGTCCGCTTTGCTTAATTTCGAGGCAATCAGTGCTTGATTATAAGTCGTCGCCATCTTTTGATAACTGGCGAGCTTCTTAGCCCCAGCCACGTGGACGGTCTTTGAATCAGAACCGGCTTTGATTTTGACCGCTTGGCGGGTCGTCTTGGTCGGAACTTGAATAACGAACGTATGATTATGCACATTCGCCGTCTTTTGTTGCCCACCGTCGAGCTGATAACGAACCGTCTTGGTATTGGCTTTACCCTTAACGGCCGCAACCAGCCCATTCTGTTTGTAAGTGGTTTTCGTTGTCGATAACGTCGTTTTACCACAGCCTGCTAACAAGACCGTTAGCACACCGGCAGTCACGGCAACTAATGCTGTTTTCCGGAACAATTGACACCCCTCCTTTAGCTGAGACTAATATTACCGGTAAATTGGCTATTATATAGATCGGCGTAGAAGCCATTCTTCGCCATCAACTGCTCATGATTCCCAGTTTCGACTACGGAACCATGGTTCATTACGATGATGTTGTCGGCATCTTGAATCGTTGACAAACGGTGCGCGACCACGAAGCTTGTCCGATTCTTTAAGAGCCGTTCCATCGCGTGCTGGATATGAACTTCAGTCCGTGTATCGACTGAACTCGTGGCTTCATCCAAAATCAGAATTTCGGGATCCGCAACGAACGCGCGCGCAATCGTTAATAACTGCCGTTGTCCTTGCGAAATGTTTGACGCTTCTTCGTTCAGAACAGTCTGGTAACCATCCGGTAATTTCCGGACAAAACTGTCAACGTGAGCGGCTTTAGCAGCGGCGTAGATTTCATCATCCGTCGCGTCTTCACGCCCATACTTTAAGTTGTCAAAAATCGTTCCAGTGAACAGCCAAGTATCTTGGAGCACCATCGCGAAATGGGACCGCAAGTCTTCACGGTCTAAGTCACGCGTATCCGTCCCATTCAACTTGATCGAACCGCCCTTAATATCGTAGAACCGTTCCAATAAGTTGATGATGGTCGTCTTACCAGCCCCAGTTGGTCCAACAATGGCGACTTGCTGACCACGTTTCACATCCAGATTGTAATCGGTCATTAACAGGTCGTTGTCCGTATAGCCGAATTGAACGTGTTGCAAACTGATCAAGTTATCCGTATCCGTTTCAGCAGGCAAGTTCGACTTGGTCTGCTTCATTTCTTCTTCGTCTAAGACTTCGAAGACCCGTTCGGCAGAAGCGACAGTCGATTGAATCGTGTTCAATAAGTTGGCCATTTGTGAAATCGGTTGTGAGAACTGTTGCGTGTATTGAAGAAAGGCTTGGATGTTCCCTAATGAGACCTTCCCATTGGCAACGTCGATCCCACCAATAATGGCGACAAACACGTAACCGATGTTGTTCAAAAACATCATCAACGGCATGATGATCCCAGAGATAAATTGGGCTTTCCATGCGGACTGATAGTAATTTTCGTTTTGGACTTCGAAGTCATCGATGGCATCTTGTTCCTTGTTGAAACTCTTGATGACCACGTGACCCGCATAGTTTTCTTCAACTTGGTTGTTCAGTAACCCCAAGCTCTTTTGTTGCGTGCCGAAGAATTTTTGTGACTTCGGTGCAATCACACCGACGACCACGACACTCAGTGGAATCGTCACGAGCGCGATCAAGGTTAACTTCCAACTAATCGAAATCATCATCCACAGCGTCCCGATAAAGGTCACCGTACTGGTTACCGCCTGCGTCAGGTTTTGTTGTAGCGTATTGGCGATGTTATCCATATCGTTGACGGCCCGACTCATGATATCCCCGTTAGAATGGGTATCGTAGTATGAGATCGGCACTTTTTGCATCTTGCCCTTAAACGACCGCCGTAATTTATAAACGGTCCGTTGCGAGATCCGGGTCATGATATATTGTTGGATAAAGTTGAACAGTGCTGAGGCCAAATACATGATAATCACGATTAGAATAATCTGACCGATTTTTTCAAAGTTGATTGGATAGCCTGATTGACTGATTCCGGCCTTCTGTTGCGCAGCACCCTTCATGATTCCTTTGTAGATTTCGGTGGTTGCTTTCCCTAAAATCTTAGGCGTCCGAATCTGGAAGATAACAGATGCAATGGCAAAAATCATCACAACGGCCAAACCGACCCAACGATCTGACATGTAGCGCATCAACCGAATCGCCGTTTTCCAAAAACTCTTAGGTTTTTCAACTAAGCCAGCGTGACCACCAGGGCCATGTCCGCCAGCTGGACGTGCCGGTTTTGTACTGGTATTCTTCTCACTCATTACAGCTGATCCTCCTCTCGTAATTGTGATTTCATAATTTCTTGATAAACTTCATTATTAGCCTTCAATTCAGCATGTGTTCCCTTACCGACTAATTTGCCGTTATCGAGAACCAGAATCAAGTCAGCATCCGCCACCGTTGCGATCCGTTGCGCAACAATGACCACGACACTCTGTTGAATCTGCTTATCTTGCCGTAATTCAGCCCGCAGTTGGGCATCCGTCTTGAAGTCCAAGGCAGAAAACGAATCATCAAAGACGTAAGCTGAGGCTTGTTTGACAAGCGCACGGGCAATCGCTAACCGTTGCCGTTGTCCACCGGAGAAGTTACCCCCGCCCTGTTCAACGTGGGCATCTAAGCCGCCTTCTTCTTTGACGAAATCGGTCGAACGGGCAATTTCAAGTGCATGCCAGATTTCATCATCAGTGGCATGTTCGTTCCCAAACTGCATGTTTTCTCGAATCGTCCCAGTGAACAATGTCGCCGTTTGTGGCACGAATGAGACCGCTTGGTGTAAATCAGCTAGTTTCAATTGACGGACATCCGTCCCATCCAGCTTGATCGACCCGCTTTCGATATCATAGAACCGTGGAATCAGGTTGACTAAGGTCGTCTTCCCAGACCCAGTTCCCCCAATAATCGCCACAGTTTGACCAGAATGAGCCTTGAAGTCGATATCAGCTAGTGCCAACTGTTCCGCACTTTGATACCGGTAGTCGACATGGTCGAATTCCAGCGTATGTTCCGTCGTTGCAGGTAAGGTCGTCGCCTTGTCAGGATCAGTAATTTTCGGTTCAATATTTAAAACTTCTTGAATTCGGGAAGCTGAGGCGGCCGCCCGTGGAATGAAGGCGAACACCATCGCCAGCATCATGAAGCTCATCAGTACTTGCATCGCGTAAGTCATGAAGGCAATCATGTTCCCGACTTGCATGGTTTGGCTGCTGATCAATTGACCACCAAACCAGACGATTGCGACGTTGGTTCCACTCATGATCAAAGTCATGACAGGATAAGCCAAGGCAACGATCGTATTAACTTTAATGGCATTCTGCGTGTAATCTTGGTTGGCATCTTCGAAGCGATTCTGTTCGAATTTATCTTGACGGAAAGCCCGAATAACCCGGACCCCAGTCAAGCCTTCACGAAAGACCAAGTTGATACGGTCGGTCTTGGTTTGCATCGCTCGGAAGAGCGGGATGGCAAAGGCCATGATTAAACCAATAAAGATCAACAGGACTGGAATCGACACGACGAAGATCCAAGTCAATTCATGACTCTTGGTGTAGGCCAAAAAGCTCGCCCCGACCAGCATGATTGGCGCCATGATCATCATTCGCAACGCCATCATGGCAACGTTTTGAATTTGAACCACGTCATTGGTCGTCCGCGTAATCAGCGAAGACGTCTCAACTTTATCAAATTCATCATTAGAAAAGTTGATGACCTTCTTATATATATCTGACCGCAAGTTCTTCCCTAACTGTTGGGAAGACCGCGCCGCCAAGAAGACGTTTCCAAAGGCCGCCACGACAGACAATAACGAAAATCCAATCATTTCAAATCCGATTTTCCAGATATAATCAATGTCACCAGTGGCAACCCCGTTGTTCACAATATTAGATGTCAAACTAGGTAGATTTAAGGTCGCAATGACTTGCACGATCATAAATAAAATCGCGCCAATCACCGCGGGATACGAAATCCGACCCTTTGCTATTTTAAGCATTTACACGCTCCCCTTCATTCATTATTAAATTAATAATGCAGTATATTAATCTAACGAAAAACGGTCATCTTGTCAACCATCTTTACAAGTCTCACGCAAACTATTGTAACGCACTGACCACTAATTGGCACTTAAAAGGTATTAAGAATTCTTTAAGGCCGGTTGTGACGCCTCAAAAAAAGCGCCCGCTAGCAACATGCTAGTCAGACGCTGGTCTAATCATGAGTTTAAAGCTTGTCGTGCGCGTTGTGGGACTGCATTCACCGTGACCGCTTCCCACGAATTCACATTTTGGCCCTTGGTGTCGATTTTTAAATAGTGGCGTTGTTTCAGGCGGTGATCCGCGGTAAACGTTAACCAACGATGCTTGCCCTGACCGTCACTAGTCCGCAGACGATAGGTGTAGACATCCTCCCCCATCTGACCCAAGTGATGGTCGATTGGCTGATTCGTCAGCGCGTAAACGGTCGTTTCAGCGACCATTGGATTGACATTATCCAATGCCATCGCAAACTCATCACCCCGATCCTTCGTCAAGGCTGGACTCAAGATACCGAGTCCAACTCCGAATAACCCCACCAGTGCAATTAAACCCAGTAACCCCTTTTTCTTCATCATGTGACTCCCCCTCGTATTAATTAAGTTAAGTTAAGTTAAGTTCTAAGCTTAACGAAAGTCTGGCACGAAATCCATGGTAATTAAGCTTTCTTAATTGCCTTAACAAATTACTAATGTGACTAACACTTCCTTAATTATTAAGGAAGTTATTTTAACAATAGTACAATTATTATCGCGCGACGGTCGGATATCGATTAGAATGAGAAGTAAGATAACTGGTCATTACATTATGGGGGGAACAACATGACTATTCGGGGAATCAAAGCTTTACTCAGTCTGGCACTCGGGCTGGGTCTTTTATCAGGCTGCCAAGCCGCTACGACCGCGACCAAGACAACTAGCAGCCAATCCAGTCAGACATCCAGAGTCACCACTAAACGCACGCAGAAGGCCACTCAGCGCCATTCTACAAGCCAGCCGTATCGGCATTGGCATTCTGTCAAAGTCGTCCACTTACCGATTTTAATGTATCACAGCATTTCTAGCGGCAATCAGTTACGCGTCCCAGCAAGTGAATTTCGCACCCAGATGACTTATCTGAAGCGTCACGGGTACCGCACGCTGACCGCCGACGAAGCCGTTTACGCACTCAAAACTCATCGGGTCCCGCAACAAAAAATCGTGTGGGTCACGCTCGATGATAGTTATAAAGACAATCTAACGGCAGCTTGGCCGATTTTGAAACAGACCAACCAACACGCGACCATCAACTTCATTACCGGCTTCACTAACAAAAAGAATCACCTGACGCTTGCAGATGCCCAACGTATGAAAGCCTCAGGCGTCGTTGATTTTCAAAGCCACACTGTTCGCCATTTGGATCTCAATAACCTCACCTATCAAGTCCAACTGAGCGAGCTCACTAGCTCCAAAAAGTGGCTCGACCAACATCTGCAACAAAAGACCGCGGTCATCTGTTACCCAGCTGGTCGGGCGAACCAGCAGACGATCAGAGCGGATAAGCAGGCCCGCTACCAGTACGCCCTCTCAACCGCGCCAGGAATCGCCACTAGCACGCAATCACCCTACAACTTAACTCGTCAACGGGTCACACCTGGAATGTCGCTGACGGCCTTTGAGAGCCTGCTAACGGGGATACAGTAAAGCCAGTTGAGCCTTTTATTCAGTTGGTCGATTATTGGCGCTAATTTGGCAATCAAATTCAACTTGCGTGATTGTTGGACTGCTGCAATCCATGTTCACTCGTCACACTAACCGTTCGCTTGATGGAGAACCAGAAAATAGGTGCAAAAAAATCCCAGCTAAGCAAGGCGCTAGCTGGGATTATCCGTTTGATTCAATTGGGTATACTGGGCTCGAACCAGTAAATTACGGATTCAGAGTCCGCTGCCTTACCAATTTGGCGAATACCCAATAACAACTATTTAATAGTAACTTTTCCATCAAATACTGTCAAGACTTTGCTGAAATTTTATGCAGCTTTTTTGGATTTTTTCTTGTACTCAACCACGGTCATCAACTAAACTAGTCAACAAGAAGGTGAGGACTTGTCAAAGACAGAACTTGATCGGCTATTTAACCATTTTCGCCAGCAACTGATCGTCTGGGCGGTGACTGCAATTGGTTTAGCCGTGATGCGTAATTTTTTATTACCACAATTATTAACGTTTGTCTTCTGGTGCAGTGTGGCATATTGCTTGCTACTTTTCATCGGCCTAGTCATCGTCACTATTTTTCGTTGGCGACGCTCATAATTCATTTGACAAGTGCCTTATCATTCGGTAAGATAATAAATGAATTTGTGCCCGCTGGTCAAATTGGTTAAGACGTCGCCCTCTCAAGGCGGAGTTACGGGTTCGATCCCCGTGCGGGTGATAAGTCGACGTCGGATAAATAAATAAAAGTAGGCTAAACGTTATGATATCAACGTTTAGCCTACTTTTATTTTGGCCTTAATTGGCAAAAATCGGCCACATCTGAGTACAACCACTCAAGTAGGCACTATCAACCAACAATGACACCAGTTCTAATCGTATTACGATGAACGAAGCTCTGCACTGCGTTGTGCTAATTGTTATTCTGCATTCATTAGGGTTAAAACATGCCACTCAATTGGCTTACTGTTCGTCCACACATGTGCGTTTTTTTTGCCTTCCAAGGCAGTTGACAATCTCTGACCGCCCATTGCCCAGAATGCCTGGAAGCCGGCGTAGGACAAGCCTATCACTGCATGTCTACGGTAATTCGCACTGCTTCCAGCGCTCCTCAGCTGGCTGTTTTTGAAATTCAGAACTGGCATGATTCATAACAAATCAACCCCACGATCCGCACCTGCAAGACTCCCCACACCGCACCCAATTTTTCACTTTTCTCAAACAAAACGGTTTACGCACTCTGGTTGAGGTTTATAATAGAGATGTAGACTGTCTGTTAAGCCTTGTAAATTAGGTTCCATTTAAAGTCAATGCAAAGGAGATAACGATATTGGTATACAAAGATGTTTTTGGTATCGATCACGATGATTGTCACATTGTTCAGACGCGGCACGAGTTCAATCGGATCTTCATTATTGAAAATGAAGTCGGCTCTCGTTTTACTTGCATCAAGGACAACGCCCCACTAGAGAAAAAGATGTCTGGGCATTGGAAGTATGCAAAGGCGAGCGACGCCCCGAAGAACTACGCCGTTCCTTATAAGGCTCAGAAAAACTAACAACCGGTGAAAAGAGGATTACGATGCGGCGTTATCAACCGTTAACCAAACCAGATGGGCGGGTTCCCCACTCGACTAGTCACCATACCAATCCCTATTATGGGCAACGCGGTGCCGACTGGGTCAAAAACACGAATGCTTCCCTATTCAATGCGAAGCAAACGCACTCACTAACCAAGCGTGAGACTGAGCAACGCGTCAGTCAACGCGCTCGCCAACTGCTATGGCTAGTCTTGGCAATCATTGCGATGGTGCTAGGTGGTTTTATCTTATTCTCGTTGGCAATTAATTTCTAATCGTCACCAAAAAACGCAATTCGGCTTGTTAAACAAGCTGAACTGCGTTTTTTACTAGCCCTTGATTTCTTTTGTATCCACGAGAACCTTGCTGACCATTCGAAGCTCATCAGTTAATTCAGAGGTCCGAATGCGGCCAAATTCATCGAGAAAGTTACCCAGGCGTTCTTCATTTACTTTTTCAATAGCGCGAGCCATCTTCTCGCCCTTCTCGGTCAACGTTAAGTAGCGATACCGGCGATCATAAGGATCAATGTTAAGCACAATCAAATCATTGTTGATTAGATAGGTTAGCTTCCTTGAAATCGCGGAAGACGAAACGTGGCGGTCAGCGGCTAGCTCCTTCACCGTAATCCGGTGGTCAGTGCTATGGTCAAGATAGTAGAGAATTAGAAACTGTTCAAAGGAAATATCGGCGTCTTTCACCATCGTTTGAATAATCTCCCGTAAGTGACTTTCCAGCCATGACATTCCCACTAAGACCTTTTCAAACAGTTCATCATCGTCATACTTGGCCTTCTTGGTATTAGTCTTCATCATTATTAAAACCCCATTCATGCGTCACGTTCAAGGTATCATCAACAACCCTGCAATTACGCACGGACTTCTGCTGTTGGCATTACCGTGATTTCAAGATCACGTGTCATTTGTTTTTCGATTGCAGTTTGAACATCATGGTCCGTTACAACTAAGCTGGATAACTTGCTCTTGCCATTGATAATGTCTTGAACGTGTTGATCATTCAAATCATCAGCGGAAACGATTGGCAACAAGTGGAAGTTGTCATTAGTTGCTTTCAAGCATTGGTCAAACAACGGTGAGTTGACGCCCATGACTAAGACGCTCTTTTGTTGTTGTAAGACGGATGCTAACCACCAGTTCAATAATTGTGCTTCGGAATGGAAGACATTGGTAATGGCTTCTTCCTTGTTCACAAGTTGAATGGATAATTCGTGGTTGCTCCCATATTGCTTGACCATTGCAAGTGAGTGGTCTGGACGATAGAAGTTTTCCAACGTAACTTGTGAGTTGTTGGTCCGGTCAAGGTATTGCGTTACTGATAAGAAACCAGCGGCGTCATAGACATCCCGACGAGTAGCGATTGAGCCGTTGAAGTACGTCATGTACCAGATTGCACCATTCTTGCGGTACTTCAAGGTCATGATTGGGTTTCCTTCATCGTCAGCAATTGAAACGATTTGCTTGTCAGCATTGCGCTTGTATTGCCATGCTGGATTGTCAGGTAATTCTGGCTTAGTCTTAGCAACCGCACCCGGAACCTTGGCTTGAATCGTGTAATACATATTGTACAAACCAGTGTGCTTTTGTACCAAGCCGGCTGATTGATAACTATTCCAGATTTCTGGCAAACTGTCGTTGTAGTTAACGGTAATCACATTGGCAGCGTCTTTGACTTCATCCTTCAAGAGTCCCATGATCATTTCCATGGAAGCTTTTTCTTCAGCGGATAAGGATTGGATCAAGTCCGTGCTGAAGAGGAAGTATTTGGCTGATTGATCAAATTCTACTGGTGAAACCAAGTGAGTCGTGCCGTAGTCCGATTTTAACTTAGCATCAATACCTTCGATTTTTTGTTGCAAACCGGTAACGATCGTGGCGTTTTGATCATAGTCATGCTGTAACCGATTGATTTTCTGATTAATGAGGTTCAATGAACGTTCTTGTTCATCCTGAGCACTCTTCGTCTTGCGATCGTACGCAACCAAAGCATCTTGAGCGGTATGTAAGTCTTTTTCCGCACTCGTAATCGCGTGTTCCTTCCGTGAGCGTTCACGGGTTTCAGTCTGTTCACGCTTCTGAAGTTTCACGAGTTCACTGTTGATTGAATCACTCTTTTGATACAGGTCTTGCGCTTGCTTCTCTTGTTGCTTCATCAGGACGAATAACTTCTTCAAGTCTTGTTCGCCTTGAATGGCCTTACGCATATCAGCTTCATTTTGCTTCAAATCAGCTAATGATTGTTCGGACTGAGTGATCTTCTTTTCTAATGACTTGATCGTCTGGTCGCTCTTGGCAAGCGCCTTTTTGGCATCATCATAACGCTTTTGGGCAGCATTGATCTTCTTGACCATACCATCACGTTCAGCGTCATTAGTCGTCACCACTTTGTCCTGCTTAGATAAAGTGACCTTAGCATCTTTTAACTGTTGTTCTAAGTTTAGTTGTTCAGCGACTAACGTTTCATACTGTTGCTTTTCATGCTTACGGTCCTGAACTAATTGAACCTTAAGTTCTCCCCGTAAAGTTTGGTATTGCTTGTTTAAGTCGGCCATTTCACGTTCAATAGCAGCACTATTCTTCGCCGCCGTTTGAGTCGCACGCCGTTGGTTGACCCGGTTTTGGCCCTTAACTGGGGCACTAGTTGAAGCCGTGGTGGCAGCACTAGTTGGCCGGACACCCGCAGCCGACCGGACATTAGGGGTCGTACTGCTTTGGGTTGCCTTTGGTTTTGGCTTCTGAGCAGCAACGGTTGAAGTCGCCGTTGCACGCTCAGAATGATTGCGGTAATCCTCATTCTTATCTCTGCGCTTTTTATTGAACATCTTCATAATGCAACTCCTCCATAAACTTGATTGTTTGCTCAAAGAGTAGAAGGGTCTTCGCGGACCCTTCTATCCGTTCAGCAAATAATCAAGCTATTCTAATTATTATGCTTCATGCTTGCGACGAGAAACGCCAAAGTATAGCGCTGAACCCATCAACAAGGTTGAAAGACCTAACACAGCCAAGGCTGTCCCGTTTTCGTCTTCATCGGTTTGTGGTAACGTCTTCGCGTCAGAAGTCGTGGTCTTAGTCGTTACAACTGGCTTCAATGAAGCTGCAGCCGTAGCAGGCACAACCCCACTAGTCCCGTTGCTAGTCGTTGCCGTAGTGGTTGGCGCAACTTCATCATCAGAAGTGGTCGTTGCTGGTGCAGTGGTTGTACCAGTTGAACCGTTGGATGAGTTGTTGTCATCCACATCATCATCACTAGGCGTCGTTACAGGTGCAGTAGTTGGTGCAGTTGTAGTCGTACCAGTGCCGCCACCATTGATGTTGTCGCCAGTACCAGGTGCAGTGGTTGGTGCACTAGTAGGTGCTGTCGTTGGAGCAGTAGTTGGTGCAGTTGTAGGTGCAGTTGTTGGCGTAGTAGTTGGTGCAGTCGTGGTGCCGCCGTTATCATTCTTAACATAAGTTAAGGTGATCGTTGCGTCATCAGTAACCGTACCACTCAATTTACCATCAGCTGACTTGTAAGTGTAACCATCGATGGATGGTGTTGCGACCGTGTAAGTGTCCCCAACTTTGTAAGTCGTGGTCGTTGCGGTCTTGATGGTGTTACCATCTGCATCAACATAGTTAACCGTGATGGTCTTAGTTTGTTCAGTTGGTGTGGTGCTACCGTTCTTCGTGTAAACAAGGGTAACCGTGTTGCCTTTGTAAGCAATCGTCCCGGCAATCGCATCACCAGTTGAGTGATCGTAAGTGTAACCTGCGATTTCTGGTTGACCAACAGTGTAAGCTTGTCCAACGATATATTCAGTTACGCTAGATGCTTTGATAGTGTTGCCATCTGCATCAACGTAATTGATCGTCAAGTTAGCTTTGTTTTCAACAGGAGTTGTTGAATCCTTAGTGTAAGTTAAGGTAATGGTCTTGTTGCCATCAACCGTACCAGTCAAAGCAGCATCGGCGGACTTGTAAGTGTAACCATCAATTGCTGGCGTTTCAACGGTGTAAGTTGAACCGTTGTCTAACGTTTGTGAAGTAGCAGCTTTGATCGTGTTGCCATCTTCATCGACGTAGTTAACCGTAACAGTTGATTGTTCTACTGGTGTTGCGTTCTTGGTGTAAGTTAAGGTAATTGTCTTATTACCATCAACCGTACCACTCAAAGCAGCATCAGCGGACTTGTAAGTGTAACCATCAATTGCTGGCGTTTCGACGGTGTAAGTTGAACCGTTATCTAACGTTTGTGAAGTAGCAGCTTTGATCGTGTTGCCATCTTCATCAACGTAGTTAACCGTAACAGTTGATTGTTCTACTGGCGTTGCATTCTTGGTGTAAGTTAAGGTAATTGTCTTATCACCATCAACCGTACCAGTTAAAGCAGCATCGGCAGACTTGTAAGTGTAACCATCAATTGCTGGCGTTTCGACGTTGTAAGTCGAACCGTTGTCTAACGTTTGTGAAGTAGCAGCTTTGATCGTGTTGCCATCTTCATCCACGTAGTTAACTGTAACAGTCGATTGTTCTACTGGTGTTGCATCCTTAGTGTAAGTGAAGGTAACCGTGTTACCACCAGAAACAAAGGTCCCAGTTTGAGTTGCATCACCATCTAAGGTATAACCATCGATTGCAGCGGCGTTAACACTGTAAGTCCCGCCAACTTGAGCGGCAGTCCCATCAGCACCTTCAGTGTAGGTCTTAGAAGCTAAGATCGTGTTACCATCAGCGTCGACATAGTTAACCGTTAATTGTGAAGCTTCAGTGTTTTGTGAATAGACTAAGGTCAATTCAGTACCGACCTTGGTAATGTTGCCATCACTATCAGTCGTATCTGCAGCAACCGTACCAGTCAAGGCACTCGACTTAGTAGTGTCTAAGCTGTAATTGCTGAATGTTGCTGGCGTAACGGTGTAAGTGTTGTCAACATCACCTTGAACCGTGGTGTCATCAGCAATCTTATTGCCGTTTTCGTCAACATAATGAACAACGACGGTTCCGGCAGCAACGGAAGTATCCATTACTTGTGTTGCGTAAGTCCATGCCGTGATTTGAGCATTGGCATCGTTGTTGTTAGCATTGGATGACAACTTGTATACAGATGTCGTACCAGTGAATTCAAGTGCAGCAGCCCGGCTACCAGTCGTTGCGTCATCGTTTGCCTTGAACGTGTACAGAATAGTGACATAATTGTCAGCATCAGTTAACTTCGTAACATCAACAGTCGCAGTTGAGGCACCCGCAGCGTAACTGGATTCCGTGCCAGATTCAGTGGCATATTCAACAGCGGTCCAAGTCCCATTACTGTTGGAACCATTTGGTGCGATTGAAACTTGACCAGAGGCGTTTGCCCAATCAAGTGCTTGGCTCTTAGTTAAGCGAATGGCAACAGCATAAGTGTGACCAGCTGTAACTTTGATATCCGTCCCATCAACATTAGTCTGAATATATTGTGCTTGGTCTTGTAAGTGACCTGAGCCAGTAGAAGTTGCGGCACTTGAAAGCGTCCCAGCATCAACGGATCCATCAGCAGTCTTATCTGCAGCTTGTGAAGCAGGTGCAGTAACCGTTGGTGCGGTCGTTGCAGCCGTAGTCGTTGCAGTTGCTGAAGAAGTTGCGGCAGCTGAAGTTGGTGTTGCAACGGCAGCTTTTACCGTACTCTTAGCTGTAACGGCGCTAGCAGTTGAAGCAGCATCACTGGTTGGTGTGGTTGCACTAGCTTGGGCTGCAGAGCTGGCAACAGTTGAAGTAGCGGTTGAAGTTGCAGCTGAACTTGCAGCACTGGTTGTTGAGGTTGCCGTTGAGCTAGCAGCGCTAGTCGTTGAAGTAGCGGCACTAGCAGCTGAAGTAGCGGTACTCGTTGAAGATGCAGAACTGGCATCCGAAGCAGCTGCTTGGCTAGTTGATGAAGCGCTAGTCGCATTCGAACTAGCATCACTTGCAACTTGTTCCGTGGTGGTATCGGCGTTAGCCGTGGTATCAGCAGAAGCATTAACATTAGCGAATACAAGGCCTGCAGCTAAAGCTAAAGTCGTAGCCCCAGCATAGACCCAGCGTTTGCCATCTTTATACATCTTTACCCGATAAATTGAATCACCGGTCATTTTTTGATTATCTTTTGACATATGGAATCCTCCCCGAACACTCACGATTTTCCGCTCTTATGTAAAATGATGGGTGACAAATCGCTTGCCAGCCCATCATCTTAGTCGCGCTTATCGTGTTGTGTTTAATAACACCATAACGATTTTGTTGGCATTTTCAGTTATATTTAACGAATTAGCCCTTGATAGCAGCGATTACGTTTAAGATAAAACTGTGTAAACCACCAAAGATGTCGTTGGAAACACTTGATGTATATGATGATGTGTGCGTACCTGGTAAAATATGGAAATCATTGAAAAAACTCATGATCTATTCCCCTTTATTGTTAGTTGGTTAATTAATTAGCCTTTAAATGCAGCAATCACGTTCAATACGAATTGGTAGAACGTGCCAAGTGGTTGGTTGCTTACATAACTAGTGTGTGATGAAGTATGTGTACCTGGTAAGAAGTGCAAATCTGAAAAGAAACTCATAATTATATCCTCCCTCATTATTTAATTAATATCAAGATATTAATTAATAAAACAAATAATTAGTTTATCTGAACGAATTAACCCTTGAAAGCAGCGATTAAGTTCAAGATGAAGCTGTGGAAACCACCGAAGATGTCGTTGGAAACACTTGAAGTGTATGATGACGTATGCGTACCTGGTAATACGTGGAAATCGTTAAAGAAACTCATGTTTGTATCCTCCTATAAATTGACTGTGATTATTTGCTGAATAAGCTCTTGATTGCTGGAATCAAGTTTAAGATGAAACTGTGGAAACCACCAAAGATGTCGTTTGAAACACTTGATGTGTATGATGACGTATGCGTACCTGGTAATACGTGGAAATCGTTAAAGAAACTCATGTTTGTATCCTCCTATAAATTGACTGTGATTATTTGCTGAATAAGCTCTTGATTGCTGGAATCAAGTTTAAGATGAAGCTGTGGAAGCCACCAAAGATGTCATTTGAAACACTTGATGTGTATGATGAAGTATGCGTACCTGGTAATACGTGGAAATCGTTAAAGAAACTCATGTTTGTATCCTCCTATAAATTGACTGTGATTATTTGCTGAATAAGCTCTTGATTGCTGGAATCAAGTTTAAGATGAAGCTGTGGAAGCCACCAAAGATGTCATTGGAAACACTTGAAGTGTATGATGACGTGTGGGTTCCTGGTAAGAAGTGCAAATCAGTAAAGAAACTCATGAATAACTCCTCCTTTGTCGTTAATAATTAAATCCTCAGGCCTTCCCAAACATGTGAAGAGCTTGATTAATGGAAACAAATTAAGGTTGGCAATCAATCGGTAAAACCGTTTAAAAATCAAACTACTTGATTATCAGTTTGAATCGCGACCCGTTCAGAATTGAACTAACCTTTGATTGCGGCGATCACGTTCAATACGAATTGATAGAACGTCCCAAGTGGTTGGTTGCTAACATAACTCGTATGTGATGACGTGTGGGTTCCAGGTAAGAAATGTAAATCACTGAAGAAACTCATGGTTATATCCTCCTTATGAAATTTACAAATCATCCGTTGATCAGCAATCGATAATCAGTAATTTAATTTAATCTGTTAAATAACTAATATCGATTACTAATGCGAATGTGAAACAAGTAACCTTGTTTACGGTTTAAATCTTAACCAATTCTCCCCACAATCGTCAATAAAAATTCTAATATTTGAACAAATACAGGCCGATATCATATTCAATCAGTAAATGTGCATACTATAGACTACTTACGCGTTTCATTAACCCCCTCAAAATTGTCTCAATATCAATATATTTTATATTCTGCCAATATCAGCAGCCATCTCAGAAAGCGGTTAAACCGTTGATAATACTGTAATTCGTTCAACTGGCGAACCCCCGTCAGGTGTCGTTAGTTTCCGATTTTTCGGCCAGACCAGATCGATTTTTTGAACTAAAATTTTGATTATAAAAGTGCCGAATTTGACGATATTATTAAAATTATTAATACTTTTGACGATTTTCCTTCACATTTTCGTGAAACGTCAATCCATCGCTATCCAGTACAATACATGAAAATCAGTAAAAAAAGTGGTTATTGCACTGTTCGTACAATAACCACTTACTAATCACAGCAATCGATAATCAGCTGTGACGAATTTAACCATGTTGATACTGTAACCGATAAAAATCACGATAACGGTCATGCGTTGCGAGTAACGTGTTATGGTCCCCGTCACCTGTAATCCGGCCATCCTCCATGAACAGAATCCGTGGGTAGGCTTCAATCTGATTCAAACGGTGGACGATCGTAATCGTCGTCAAATCTGCGGGCAAGGTCGCCAGTAGTTGCGTGACCCGTTCTTGGTTTTGATTATCTAGACTAGCGGTCGCTTCATCCAAAATCAATAGGGAGGGTTCGCGAACCAGTGCCCGGACGATGGCAAGCCGTTGTCGTTGCCCACCAGAGACGTTCAACCCACGTTCACCGACATCCGTATCCAGGCCAGCCGATAGTTCTGCTAGCCAGTCTGCTAAGCCGACCTGCGCCAATAAGTCGCTGAGACGTTCATCTGAGACGGCTTGGGTCGAACCGAGCAATAAATTATCCCGAATCGTCCCTGGCATCAGGTCAACTTCTTGGCTGACATAGCCGATCCGGTCCCGAATCGACGGCACCGTATAGTTCGTCATTGCCTGACCATTAACGTTCAGCTCCCCGCGCGTTGGGGTGTAGTAGGATTCAAGCAGCGAGACCAACGTTGTCTTCCCACTCCCACTTTCGCCAATCAACGCAATTCGTTCCCCACGTTGAATTTGCATGTCAATATCCTTGAGGACTGGTTTATCCGGTTCATAGCCAAAGTCAACGTGATCAAAATCAATCGTGTTGATCGACGTCAGCGTTTCACCGCTGAGCCGCTTATCTTCGACCGGACTATCCAAAATGTTGTCGATCCGTTCCGTGGCCCCGACAGTCTGTTGTAAGGCCGTCACAAGGCCAGTGACACTGCTGAGCGGCGAAATCATCTGCACGGCGTACATTAAGAACGCGACTAAACTCCCAATCGTCAATGCGTTGGTTTGGACTAAAATCCCACCATACACGATGATGATGAAGATGGCAGCCAGTAACATGATGTTCAAAACGGGGTTCAGCACCGAAATCAATTTGATTTGGCGAACACTAAAGCCCTTGATACGGTCAACTTGGTCTTTCCCTTGTTGTTTGAGGGCTTTTTCGGCGACCATCGCCTTGACCAACCGGTTTTGACCAATCATCTGTACTGCCGCGCTGTTCAAGTTGGCTGTTTCCTTTTGAATCGCCTTTGAAATTCGTGCTAAGACTTGGCCCATCGGCACGATGATCACGGCCATTAGTGGGACCACAATTAAAATAATGATCGTTAAACGGAAATTCAATAGTAACATCAACGTTAACGAGCCAACAATCGAGATGATCCCGTTGATGGCGTTCGAGAACTGGCTGGAAATCAATTCAAAAATCGTGGACGTATCATTGACGACCCGACTTGAGAGCTCCCCCGTTCGGTTGCGGTCAAAGTACGGAATCGGTAAATCAACGATGTGTTGCCAGAGCGCACTCCGCAACGTTGAGACGGCGTCGACCCCCGTATAACTGAGCAAAAAGCTCGAAGCGACACTGGCGAATAGTTGGACCACGATAACGACCGCCAGTTTGCTCAGTAATTGTCCCGAGGTCCCGTGATTGAAGGCATCAATAAATTCCTTCAACATCAACGTGATGCCCAGGCTACAAATCGTCGCCACAAACGACAGCAGGATACCGACGATAAATAGGCCTTTCTTCGGGTGCGCGTGTGTCATGATCAGCCGCAGTAAGTCGCGCGTGCCATACTTGGCCGGCTTTTGCTTAGCCGATGACGTGATAGGCGTTTCCATTAGTTGTAACTCCCCTCATTGCTTGAATATCTGGCTGAATCACATGGTCATTCCACCGTTGCCAAATCATCGCCTCCGAGAAGCGACTACTGTTGCCATAAGCGTGTTCACTCATTTGTGCGAGCTTGGCTGGATGCTGCAAAAGCTCCAGGATGACCTTGCCTAACTCGACCAAGTTGTTCGGTGTAATCAGTCGGCCATTGACACCGTCTTGAATCATGGTCGATGGCCCATACTTGATGTCATACGACACCACGGGCACACCATGGCTCAGACCCTCTAAGATACCGAGGTTAAAGCCTTCATATTGGCTCGTGAGCACCATCAATTGAGCCGTATTATAGATTGGCTCCAGGTCGGCTTCAAAGCCCTTAAACGTGATAAATGACTGCCACTGTTGTGAACTGACTAGCGCCCGCAAGCGATTTTCTTCTTTAAACCCGGTCCACGAATCACCGTAGCCGTAGATGTCTAACGTCACATTCGGCTGCTTTTCATGAACGTAAGCGACCGCCTTGATCAACTGTTCTAGGTTCTTTTCAGCTGAAAGTCGGGCCACCGCAATGACTTTGCCATCAATTCGCGTCTTAAAGTCGACGGGTTTGGATGCTAATTGTTCATCGCTAACGCTACCGACCGGAATCGCAATCGTCGGAATGACGTTGTGGATATGATTGGTCATATCATCGCACTCATCCTGCGTCGACATGATCAGCCCAGACATCTGGCTCGCATGATCTAAGCCAATCTGGGTATACGGCACGATTGGTGAATTGACGACGTCCAAAGGATCCAACGTGAAGTTACTGTGCAAAAATTCATACTTGCGCGCTGCCGTCGTCATTTTAACGATTGGATTCATCCCGGCATCGCTGCGGTCGACGATCATGGTGCCGTGGCCGCCGTATTCCGTATTCAACGCGTCGAGGAAGAATGCGGTCAGTTGATCCCAGTCTTCAAATTCGTAATTTTGACCGTGATAATTCAACAGACGTTGGTGCGTCGCGACGGGTTGTTGCTTGGCATTCGGCCGGAAGAACGTCTCTAACACGGGCTGCTGTTGCAAATTGCAGTGTTGTTCCAAGACGATGTTCTGATGTTCATCAAAATATTGCGCCACCGTCAAGAAGCCCCGCGTATCATAGTAATCGCGCCGACTGACCGCCCCTTGCGGATTAAAAATGTCGACGTAATCTAGATAGCCGTCATTGTTGAGCATCAATGCTTTTTGCCGTTGTTCGCGCTGAATCACGTCAAATTCATTGGGGCTGACCCGTTCCAAGGTCTCTCCAGTGACCCGCGGATAGTTGGCCGCCGTTAACGGTTCCCCCTCATAATCAGTGGTACCTTGGAAATAATCGTACATGTTCACTTGAAACTCATCATCATAACCAATTTTTTCATATTCTGATGCAAATCGCGTACAAAGTTCCGGGTGACGATCAGTGCCGGGACCCGATGCTTCGTAAACAACTTTTGCCGCTGAATCATCGCCAATTCAATGGCCGATGGCAGCGAATCAATTTTACTCGTAATAAAGAAATACATTCACTCCGCCCCCACTTTTATTCATGTGATAAACTTTCGACCGGATCTAACCGGGCGGCCATGTGGGCTGGTGCTAAGGCAGCCAGCAGACTAATAACCACGCTGACAGTCACCCCACCGAGCATGGCTGCGCCGGAGATTCGAACGATTGGATACTTAATCAGACTGTAAATTGCCATGTTTCCAAGTAATTGCCAACCTTCTGCGAATAGCAAGCCCATCACGGCGGCTAAGACACCAATCGTCAAGGCTTCCGCGAAGAACAGGTGGCTGATATCGCGCTTGCGGGCACCCAGCGCACGTAAGACCCCGATTTCACGCGTCCGTTCTGACACACTGACATACAGCACGACAATAATCATGATGGCTGAAACTAATAAGGCAATGCCGGCCACCCCAGTTAATACGTTAGTGGCTAAACGAATATACGTATTCAATGAATCAATTAAATCACCGATTCCCGTATAGTTATACTGTTGCTTCTTATTGTTACCCTTGATTGCCTTGATCTTGTGTTCAACTTGCTTAACATGCGACAATTTGTCGATTTGGACGATGGCAAAGTTTGGCCGGTATTGGACGTTTTTATCACTCAACATCCGTTTGACCGTCTTCGGTAGGACGACAACACTGGTGTCATCACTGCCCGTAATCCCACTGACCGTGACTGTCTTGTTGACCGTGACGGCTTGATTCTTGCGATTAACCGTTGCCATTTTAAGCGTCAGCTTCTTGTTCAACGCTTTTTGATAGTCCTTTTTACCCACCATCTTCTTGGCCAACTTCCGACCAATCAAAACTTCATTGTTGCCAGGACGCGTCCCGTTCTTGATCGTTTTGTTCAAGATCGTCGGATTATCCGTCTGAAGACTCGCTGTGACCGTGGTCTTCTTATAGCTGGCCTGCGCACTGGTGTAATAGCCCAATTCCGCAGACTGGACGTGCTTGATTCCCGCCAATTGCTTGGCATTAGCAGCAGTCACTTCCGCATTTTTGGCCGCGGTCACTTGTTCTTGATTGACAGCGTCCTTATATTCAGCGGCTGTAGTCGCTTTTTTCCGTGCGGCCGTGCTGACTTTACTCGTCTTTTTCGAGACCTGCACTGCTGTCGGATTGACTTGCGACGTAATCTGATGATTCATGTAGTTTTGAATCCCCGAACCGAGCCCCAGCATGACGACGATACTACTGATCCCAATCGATGAACCGAAGATAATCAGTAAGTAACGCAGCCACATCCGGCGCATATGCTGCATCGACATGTGGAACATCTGCCGAAAGCCCAGCGTCCGGTACTGCATCGGTTGCTTTTCGACTTCATCAAACGGTGCCCCGATGACTAATTCATCGTGAATCTGGCCATCATCCAAATGCACGATGCGCGTCCCATAGTCGGCAACTTCTTGCGAGTGGGTCACCGTGATGACCAACTTGCCTTCCGCCGCGATCGAATAGAGGATATCCATGACTTCCTGGGTGTTTTCACTATCCAGTGCCCCAGTTGGTTCATCCGCTATAATAATGTCCGGGTCACTCGCAAGTGCCCGCGCGATTGCGACCCGTTGCTTTTGCCCACCGGACAATTCATTGGGATATTGATGCGTCTGTTGTTCCAGCCCGACCCGTTTTAACAGATCCTTCGTCCGCTGCACCTGTTGCGCATGCGGTTCCTTGGTCATCTTGAGCGATAACATGACGTTATCAAGGACAGTTAAGTAACTTACCAAGTTGAAGTTTTGAAAGATAAATCCAATCGTTTCACGGCGATACCGGTCCATTTGGCGGACATTCATCGAACGCAAAGACTGACCATCAAGTAACACATCCCCGTCGTAATGATGATCTAGTCCCCCAATGATGTTCATCAGCGTTGATTTCCCACCGCCGGACTCCCCAAGAATTGAAATAAACTCCCCACGATCAAAGTTTAAATTAATGCCTTTCAAGATGACATTTTCTTGGTGATTTAAGGTATAGGCCTTACGAATATCATGTAATTCTAAAAAGCTCATATATGTACCTCCACTATTTTTTATCGGACATTCCCCACGATGCTTTTCCTCAGTATTAACATTGCGATTTTTGGTGAATGATGTAAAGTGTTATTGAATACCAGGGTTCAACGTTTATTATCAAAATTATAATCATCCTAAATCCGATGGCACCGCGTGTTTGCTAGTTACAATTTGTAAAATATTGCGGTTTAGCGGTCGTATTTAAATCAAAAATTTTCATATTCTGCCGGGACAGTTGGCACCCTGGCTGCGTCTAAATTAGCATGAGCTTGGTGTCGAACCCCACAGTTTCAAGGTGTACACAAAAACGGGTAACCACTGCGATTGATGGTTACCCGTTTATGACTAATTTGATGACTCGTATAGACCGTCTTTGATACTCACCCGGCACGCACGATTGAAGGTCTCAATTTCATTTAAAAAACGACCGCTTCGTCACGACGCGATAAATCGCATCCGCCAGCCCAGTCACAAAGACCACGATTAGGCCAGCGAACTGCAACCACGGCACCTGTTGTTCGATGGCTTGAACTTCACTGCCGAGCCAGAAGACGATCAACCCGACGACAATAATAATACTTTCGATAATGTTTAATTTTCGCATTCTGAACTCCTCTTATGCCGCCCCACCATTCAGTTTCTGGCCGGTAGCGGGCTTAACTTTGATATAGGACTATTATAACCTGCCGGACTGGAATGCGCAGGTGCTTTTCGGGGTGATTCTGCGGAAATTTGCATGGGTGGCATGTGGCATACTGACTGGGGGACAAATTGGTGTGGCTTATTTATTTTCATTAAATATATGATATGATTGATTTTGTGTTGCGTTTTTATTTACATATCACTAGAAATAGATGCCAAAAAGATGCCAAGCCTGCTCTCAAGCACCTATTCCAAACTAGCACGTATCGGGGAAAATAACGTGCTAGTTTGTATCGTCGTAACTGTTAAATGAACAATTCATATTTGGAGGAATTATGGACACTTTTGCCGAGATTATGTTTTTCATCTCATTATTGATAGCCATCTACTTTATCTGCCGGGGAATTTTCAAACTTGTTAAGGGTGGTGGCGCCAAACAATCATTTAAGTACGGATTAATCGCGCTGGCTGCTTCTTTGCTGTTTGTAATCGTCGGCATAATCGCCAATCCAGTCAAGACGACCACAAGCCACCAAGACAGGATTGCAAAGGCCCAAACGAGTCGGACATCAAAGAAACACACTCAAACTAAAAGTGCTGATAAAAGTGCTAGCAAGAAACAGTCTAGCAAATCCAACAGTAAAAAAGCTAATTCCAAGAAGTCCACTTCTCACAAATCTAGCACCAAAAAAGCAAGTTCCAAAAAGTCTGTTTCTCACAAATCTAGCACCAAAAAAACGAGCTCCAAAAAGTCTGTTCCTCACAAATCCAGTAGCAAAAAAACGAGCTCCAAGAAGTCTGTTTCTCACAAATCCAACAGCAAAAAAGCTAGTTCTATGAAGTCCGCTTCTCACAAATCTAGCACCAAAAAGCAGACTTCAAAGAGCAGCCAGGCAACTAAAAAGACAATGGCCCAAAAATCTTCAAGCAAGCGTGAGTCTAAAAGCAAAAAGGCTACTAAAAAGCACTATAATTTCAGTAAAATTAAGCTTGGTATGACTAAATCACAAGTGATTGCCATTCTAGGAAAACCCACAGACCAAAACTCAAGCACACTTATTTACGGATCAGCTGACTTGGATTTTGATCATGATAAATTATTTGATGGCTCTCCTCGTAAAATCCACAAAGCTGCCAACAAAAAAGCAAAGGCTGAGGCTAAAAAAGCTAGTCGTAAAAAAGTAAATGCAAGTCAACTCAAATCATTTGCAAAAGTCTTTGGTCAAAAGGATGTCGAAACCTTACAAAGAAATGTCGGCATTGCGTACTCATCGACTGAAACGCCTCAAGGCATGGCTTATGGCTGGAAAACCAATTATGGCATGTTGTATCGTCTGGATGATAGCGAGACTGGTCTGACACACGTTTATAAAGGCGGTCTCGGTGACGATGGAACCGAACTGTATGTTGGACAGACAATCAAGCAAAAACAACGCAGAAGTTATTACTACTATTAATGCGTGAAGCAATTAATCAGTTGCTTTCACAACAGTATTTGCAGATGTCTATGCCATCAGAATTGCCTTTCATTTGCTAATCGCACATTTAACCAAATTAACGACGTCATTACGTTAAAACACAAACTTATTAAAAGCGCCCGAACACTGATTGAGTCTTGTTTATGCCAACAAGACTCAATCAGCATTCGGGTGCTTTTGATTATCAATTGTATTTTGATAAATACCAAAAAAGCCCCGAAACGCATCGGACGTTTAGGAACCACCATGGGAACCATTACACGTCCAACCGCGTTTCAGAGCTTCATTATATTTAATCAGTTATTAGCCGACAACGTCCTAGTCACTAAGGCGTGCAGTTAACTTCTTCGTTAATTCCTCATAGCCAGGCTTGCCAAGTAAAGCAAACATGTTGTTCTTGTAAGCTTCAACACCTGGTTGGTTGAATGGGTTGATACCATTCAAGTAACCAGAGATGGCAACAGCAGCTTCAAAGAAGTACATCGTGTAACCTAAGGTGTAGGCATCTTGTGAAGGAATGTTAACGACCATGTTAGGAACACCGCCATCAACGTGGGCCATGATAACCCCTTCGAAGGCTTTAGTGTTAACTTGAGCCATCGTCTTACCTTCAAGATACTTCAAACCATCAAGGTTTTCGGCTTCCTTAGGAATGTCAACGTCGCTAGTGGCGTTGTCAACTTTAACGACCGTTTCCATCAAGTTACGACGACCTTCTTGGATATATTGACCCAAGGAGTGTAAGTCGGTCGTAAAGTTAGCTGATGATGGGTAGATCCCCTTTTGGTCTTTCCCTTCGGATTCACCCATTAATTGCTTCCACCATTCTGAGAACATCGCCATGTTTGGTTCGTAGTTTTCAAGAATTTCAGTGGTATAGCCCTTCCGGTACAAAATGTTCCGGTAAGCAGCATATTGGTAAGCTTCGTTTTTAGTTAAGTCAGCATCTTTGTATTCGTTTGAAGCGTCAGCAGCACCCTTCATTAATGAATCGATGTCGCCACCTGAAACGGCAATTGGTAATAAACCAACTGGGGTTAAGACAGTGAAGCGGCCACCAACATCATCAGGAATAACAAAGGTTTCGTAGCCTTCAGCGTCAGCTTCTTGCTTCAAAGCACCACGTTTGCGGTCAGTAGTGGCATAGATCCGGCTCTTAGCGCCTTCTTCACCATACTTCGCGATCAAACGTTCCTTGAAGACACGGAATGCGATTGAAGGTTCAGTCGTCGTACCAGACTTCGAAATGATGTTAACAGAGAAGTCGCGGTCGCCAATCAAGTGAATCAAATCGTTGACGTATGAAGATGAGATTGAGTTCCCAGCAAAGACAACTTGTGGGAATTTACGGTCTTCACGTGAAAGTGATGACCAGAAAGTTTCGTGTAAGAATTCAATGGCTGCCCGTGCACCGAGGTATGAACCACCAATCCCGATTACAACGAGGACGTCAGAGTCGTCTTGAATCTTCTTTGCAGCGGTTTTGATCCGTGCAAATTCTTCCTTATCGTAATCTGTTGGTAAATTTAACCAGCCGCGGAAATCATTACCGGCGCCGGTTCCTTCACGCAGCTCCTTATCAGCAGCTGTGACCATAGCTTGCATTTCGCCAAGTTCGTTGTCATGGACGAACTTAGTTAAATTAGAGCTGTCAAATGAAATGTGTGCCATTTACTATTACCTCTTTCTTTACGTATTTACATGTCATATTATACAATAGCTCATCGCATAATGAAAAGCGCTTCCCCCCTTTTTTCGTAAATTTTCGCAAATTATGTAAAAAATAAATATCCTTATCAACAAAAAAGGTGCTGATAACTTGACGTTACCGCACCTTTGACGAATCTTCTTAAATCATAAATTACAATATTAATATTTTAGTAAAATTTTACTAAGCCTTCATCAACGAGAGGGCCACGCCACCCACGATGACTAAAATCGAACCGATGACCACGTAGACCATTTCACGCTTGGTTTTATGTTCACCTAAGAGGTAGATACTCCCGAACGTGGAAATAACGATTCCCATTTGTGACAGTGAGTAAGCCACCGCTTGGCCAATCTGTGCCATTGCCATGAACATGAAAAGATTCCCCACGCCCCAGACAAGGCCAGTCACGATGTTACGATACGTTGCCTTAACGACCCACGGCTTGTCTTTGAAGGACCAAATCAAGGCCCCGAGCAACATCCCGACAGCTTGTGGCATCACGACTGCTTGCGCATTGACATTACCATAATGGACAACGATGGTATAACCAGCGTAACCAATAGTAGATAAAATCAAGGCACGAATCCCAACGCCCCAGTTTTCGGAAGCACTACGGTTCGGGTCAGTCTTATCAGTTAAGGAAGTCAGTACGGCCCCAGCAATCAACACGATAACGGAGATCGAGCCGATCCAGTACATATTACCATGCCATTCGTTAAATAACAGCACCCCAGCCAACGCATTGGCAACCAGTTGCATCCCGGTTGAAATTGGGGTCGTCCGTGAGATCCCGACGGCTTTCATTGACGTAAATTGTTGCCCTTGACCAATACTCCAGAATAACCCTGAAACGATCCCGATCAACCAAATTTTGCTTGTTAAAGATGGTTGTTCAACTGCCCAGAGTGCTAAACCGAATACTAAGGCCCCCATGGTCATCCCAAGGGTCTGTTGCCGGGCGGTTCCGCCCATTCGACCACTAATTAAGCCGATACTGCCCCACGCGATCGCGGGGATCAGTGCAATTAGAATTCCCATTACTAATAATCCTCATTTCTATGTTTTCTCTCTTGCCATACGACAAAGAAATATTTTACCAGTTAAGTAACCGTTTTACCAGTCACAATCAGGGATTCAGCACTAAATATAATTATATTTATATTTTCATGAATTCGTTTTCTTTATCGATAGAGACCGTTTTCAATTAATGAAAACGGTCCCCGAAATTACGTTTAAAATTTTTTTATTTGCAGGCAAAATGATGCCGAAAAACTTACTTATCGAGCGTCAAAACGAGTACTTTTAAGTAGTTACTTGCCAAGTACGCCTTGCGCGTCACAAAGTCTGCTGGTAAACGGAACGTCTCACTCAGCGTAAAGTGCCGGTCGCTGCCAACAAAGGCTGCCGTGACCGCAGCTTTAAACTTCTTCATTGAGAAGTTGTTGGCGGTCGTCGCAATCACCAGTTGGCCATCACGCCGAACAACTGGCAACGTAGCGGTCAATAAATCCGTCAAGTCAGTGGCAACTTGGAACTTCTGCTTCTTGACCCGTGCAAAGGTCGGTGCCGTCACAACGACCACATCGTAACTTAAATGATGCTTTTGCGCATAGTCCAGGTAGCGATTGACTTCAATTGCCCGAATTTCTTGCTTGTCTGGGTCGATATTGTTGACTGCTAATTGGTCCGCCGTCTCCTTAGCGCCCTTCTTGCTCGTTTCAATCGAGATCGTTTTAGCGGCGCCGGCAACTGCGGCAGCAGCCGTCACCCCGTTCTCTTGACTAAACAAGTTCAAGACGGTCTTACCTGGCAATTCTGCCCCGGCTAACCAGTCGCGAATTGGTCGCATGTCAAGTAACAAGCCCGTGGTCAAATCATCTGCGAGATGTACCGGATAAGTCACGTCGCCTTCCGTTACCAGCAATGGTTCGGGCGCCGCTTCACCAGTCACTAACTGGCTCTTCAGGTTAGCTTCTTCCACGTTGAAACGCAACTTGGCATAGATCCCCTTGAACTGATGGTCAGTCGCTGCTTCAAAGGCGGCGTAGATCATTTCACGTTGTTGATAGACGCCTTGCGCATACCAGGCAAAGACATAATAATCTTGATACCGGTCAATGGCTAGGCCACCCAGACCGTCACCATCGGCATTGAACACCCGTTGTGGTAGCTGTGGGTCCAAGCTAGTTGCCCGCCGGACCAAGGCTTGTTTGAACAGCTTGCGGAAGTAGTCAGTCGTTGGCGTCTCGCTTTCATCTAAGCTCAGCACCCACCCTAATTGCCGGCGATGCTTGGCGACTAAGGCGTAACCCATAAATTGTGAGCTGGCCATTAACGCGATAAAAGAACCGTCCGTTAACTTCATTGAAGGATCTTTTAAGTCATCTTGGACGAGCAGTGGATAGCCGTCCTTGACCTTACGCTGGGAATTACCCGTAATTTGTACTCTTTGCATATTAATTGTTTCTCCTATTCATTCTAAAACTTATCTACACTAGTCATGACGCGCTGTTGTGCCTTGTTAAGGGTAACATATTTAGGCCGGAAGCGCGAGGTGCAACGGCCTAATGACGCATTAAGTCCCAAACGTGTGACGTATTCAAACATGATTAGCTGGGCTCGTCGACAGTTGTGTTGCCAGTCACAGCTTCCCCTGACCCGCGCCACTTACGCCTCAGTCAGGGTTCATGGCGACAAAAACCGGGCTGGCACGTAACGCCACACCCGGTTCGTTTAAATCATTAATAGGCCATTCAGTCGTCATTAACGAACACTAATCATCCATGATTGGTTTGTCATACCCGTCATCTGGGAAGGTCACCGTGAAGCGCGTCCCTTCATTCTCAGCACTATCGACTTCAATCGACCCACCATGTTGTTGCACGAGTTGGTGCGAAATCGCGAGCCCGAGGCCAGATTCACCATACTTGGTACTCTTCCGCGATGGATCAGCCTTATAGTAACGTTCCCAAATATTCTTGACCTGATCCGGTGTCATGCCGATACCGTGGTCTTGAATGGAGATGACCGTCGCGTGCTCAGTTCGTTGACCAGTCACTTCGATGGCACTACCTTGTGAGAATTGGATGGCGTTCTGCATGATATTAAACAACACTTGAACAAAACGGTCATAGTCAGCCCAGACCGGCAGTTTATCAGGCGCAGTCAATACAAAGTGATCATCCGCGGCGTCAGCCTTCTTTGTGAGTTGTTCAACTAAGTTATGCAAAACTTCAGCGCCGTCAAAATTGGTCTTGTTCAAAGCAATCTGACCGGTCCGAATCTTTTCATAATCCAAATTCTCATTGACTAACCGGATCAAACGTTTCGTTTCGTTTTGCATCAGTTCAATTGAATGGGCCTCATCCTCTTCCGGAATCGCATCATAAGCGAGGCCTTCCAGAATTCCATTGATGGTCGTCAGCGGTGTCCGCATTTCATGAGCAGCATCCGCCATAAATTCACGTCGCCGTTTTTCTTGGCGTTTGATTTCTTCATTAGACTCACGCAAGGAACTGACCATGCCGTTGAAATCATCGGCCAAATCATCGATTTCGTCCTTGTGATTACTGTCCACTTGAATATCAAAATCGCCATTGGCAACGGAGTGCGTTGCATACCGCAACCGGTTGATGCGCCGGACGGAATACCGTGCTAGGACGTAACTCAGCAGTAGAGCCGCAATCCCAGAGACCAGCAACGCGATGAACAGGTTCTTTTCAATCTGTTGCTCACTCGCCTGTAAAGTCTGTTCGAAGGACCCGATTGAAATCGCACCGACGAACTTCTTAGTACTGCCATTCTTATAGAACAACGGCACGAGCACATCAATCGTTCGCAGCGACGGCGTATTCACGGGTTGGTCGCGGTTACGCGTCCGGAAAGTGACGTGTGGCGACTGGGTAATGATCTTATTTTGCTTCAGCTTTTTCCAATCCTTGGCTGAAATCTTTGGATCATAGATCGACCCACCCGGGGCACTATCCATCGACGCACCAATGCCAGTCGGATAAACCAGCTTCTTATTCGCGTCATAGACCGAAAAATGGATGTGTTGATCCCGTAAAATTACCGTACCATCGCTTAAGAACTGCTGATTGAACCCCACGACTTTGTTGGTTTTTGTATTGTAGCGAATCGCTTCTTTTTCAATACTCGCGGCGTACTGTTGTAGCTGTTGCCACGAATTGTTATAGAGCATCGTTCTGGTGGTTCGAATAAACGAAAACCCCAGGACCACGATCACCGTGATAATCACGGCAAAGAATGCCAGCATTTGTTGATAAATCAGTTTCATTGAGCGTCAACTCCACTATCATCAAACTTGTAGCCGACCCCCCAAACCGTCTGGATGATTTGTGGACCAGCCTTTTCAATCTTCTGCCGTAACTTCTTGATGTGGGCGTCAACCGTCCGCTCATCACCGTAGTATTCATAGTCCCAAACGAGTTGTAACAGCTGTTCCCGTGAGAAGACTTGCCGTGGCTTTTGGGCCAGCGTCTTCAATAAGTCAAATTCTTTTGGTGTCAAATCTTGAATCTGGACACCGGCTAAGTAAGCTTCACGCGTCTTCGTATTGAGCTTAAAGTGGTCCGTCTGTACATCAAATGAACTGACTGCATTGGCCGGTTGCTCAGCAGGCGCCGTCTTGGTCAAGTCTGCCCGCCGGTGTAATGCTTTGATCCGAGCAATCAGCGTAATTGGTGAAAATGGCTTGGTGACATAGTCGTCAGCACCCATTTCGAGGCCCAGTACTTGGTCACTTTCTGAGTCACGAGCCGTCAACATAATAATTGGTACAGTTGGAGAAGCCTTGCGAATATCCGCACTAACTTGCATCCCATCTTTACCGGGTAAGTTTAAATCAAGTGTCACCATATCCCAACCGTTGGGATCTTCGTTGAACATCTCAACGGCTTCATTACCATCATAAGCAAAGTGGGCGTCCCACTGTTCCTTCTTAAAAAACATCGCCATCATTTCAGAGACGGATTTATTATCTTCAATCATTAATAGTTTCATAGTCCAACGTCCTCCAAGTTAATTACAATTGCTAACTATATTGATTAATCATCATGTATTAACCTACTTATTATCATACCCTACTTCGCGCTAGGATTCAGGATTAGTATAACAACAAATTTATAACAAACCTTGGCTGATTTGTGAAAGATTTGTGTCAAACTGCAATTCGTGGGTCTCATCAGGCCATGGTGGCAGGAATGCTCAGGCCACGAGAATACTGGTCCCAGGGCGCAAAAAACAATTCTCTCAGCCGGTTCCCCTGCTTTGAAAATTGTTTTTCATCGTAATCGTGTTACGGTCTGACGATTAGCTTGCCACCAAGACCGCTGCCACTTAATTTTTAAATGAATGAATTGGGGCTGGAATATGACCGCCACGATTGATAAACGTCGTCGGCTGGTTCTGGTTGACTGGCATCACCGGTGCACTCCCAAACAAGCCCCCGAATTCGACTGCTTCGCCAACGTCCTTGCCAGTTGCTGGAATGACCCGAACCGCAGTTGTCTTATTGTTGATCATACCGATTGCGGCTTCATCCGCGATCATCCCGCTGATGGTTGCCGCGCTGGTATCACCAGGGACCGCAATCATGTCGAGTCCAACGGAACAAACCGCCGTCATCGCTTCTAGCTTTTCAATGTTCAAACGTCCCGCGCTGACCGCTCGAATCATCTCAGCATCTTCCGAAACTGGAATAAATGCGCCAGACAAGCCACCGACATGTTCACAAGCCATGACGCCACCTTTTTTGACGGCATCATTTAACAGTGCCAGTGCCGCGGTCGTCCCCGGTGCCCCGACACTTTCTAAGCCAATTTCTTCCAAGATTTCAGCAACTGAATCACCTTCATTAGGCGTTGGTGCCAATGACAAGTCCACGATTCCAAATGGCACGTGCAACCGTTCCGCCGCGATGGTGCCGACGAACTGCCCCATCCGCGTCACTTTAAAGGCCGTCTTCTTAATTTGTTCAGATACCACGTCGATCGATTGACCGCGGACTTCTTCTAACGCCCGTTTGACAACGCCCGGGCCGCTGATTCCCACGTTAATGACCCGGTCGGCCTCACCGACACCGTGAAACGCACCAGCCATGAACGGATTATCATCAACGGCATTCGCGAAGACCACCAAACTCATACAGTTCACCGGATCATCCGCCGCAATCTGCTTGATGATGTGACCCATCTCACCGACAGCATCCAGGTTAATACCGGCACGGGTCGAACCGACGTTGACCGAACTGCAAACACGCGTGGTCGCTGACAGTGCTTCAGGAATCGAGGCAATCAGCTTACGGTCGCCACTTTGATAACCCTTTTGCACGAGTGCTGAAAAGCCACCAATCAAGTCAACGCCCAGTGCCTGCGCTGCCCGTTCCATCGTTACCGCGTAGGCCACGTAATCGTGGTCGGCACTCGCAGCGGCAATCAGGGCAATGGGTGTCACCGCAATGCGTTTGTTAATGATTGGAATCCCGTATTCTTCTTGGATCTGCTCAGCAACCTTGACTAAATCTTTGGCACTCGTCGTAATTTTGTCATAGATTTTTTGCCGCGACCGTTCACCATCGCTATCGATACAGTCGAAAAGCGAGATGCCCATCGTAATGGTCCGAATGTCCAAATTCTCTTCGGCGACCATCTGGATTGTTTCTAATATTGACCGACTTTCCATGATGACCTCCTATAATTTCTGAATGGCATCGAAGACAGCCTGACGCTGAATCCGAATCGTGAGTTGTGACGCTTCTCCCAGCGCTTCAAGCTTGGCTTTGGCCGTGGCAAAACTCAACTGGTCATCATCCCATTCGGCTGACAACATCATGGTAAAGTTATGATCCATCAACGTTTGCGAAATATCGACAATGTTAATGTTCAACCGGGCTAATTCGTTTGCGACCTTGGCAACGATCCCAACTTGATCCTGACCAACGACAGTAATAATTGCTTTCATTGTATATGACCCTCCACTTGACGCATGATTGCTTGCGTTTAATTGTTCATATCATAGCATGACTATTGCGGAAACGCACTGCTTTGCGGCCGATTTTTACGAGGCAGCGGCTACGAGTTAATGAAGTAACTCATGAGAATAATAAGAGATTCCTCATTAAGATAGGCGTTGCAGCGGGGTTTTGCTATAATGAAAAATGCTGATTATTTTCAGAAAGGAGTCTTATTTTGACACAACAACATCACTTACGGGGCGTGCTGCTGGCGAGCAGTGCCTGTATTCTCTGGGGCATCTCCGGCGTTGCGGCGAGTACCCTCTTCATTGCCAATCCGCATCTAACTGCCATGTGGCTGACTCAGGTGCGCATGATTAGTGCGGGCCTGATCCTGATTATCTGGGGATTAATCGCGGGTAAACAGCCGTTTAAAATCTGGCGTGCGCGCCATGATGCTTGGACGGTGGTCAGCTATGGTCTCCTAGGCCTCATCCCGGTCCAACTTTGCTATTTTGAAGCGGTGCGCGCCGGAAACGCACCAGTTGCAACCATCATTCAATTCCTGGGACCATTTATCATTAGCATTTATTACTTCTTATTTAAACACGTCCTTCCCAGTCGCGTGGAAGGACTTGGGATGTTGATGGCCTTTATCGGCACCGTGCTGATTGTGACGCACGGCCACTTGAATAGCCTGGCCATCTCGCCAGTGGTGCTCTTTTGGGGCGGGCTCTCCGCAATCGGGGTCGCCACTAACACCTTGATCCCACGGACACTGCTTCCGAAATACGGGGCATTGACGGTCACGGGCTGGGGACTGCTGATTGCTGGTGTTTTTCTAACCGCACTACAACCGATGTGGCGCGTCCACCTGACGCTGACGTGGTTCCAATTCGGCTTGCTACTAGTCATCATCCTGTTAGGAACGGTCGCCCCATTCTTAATGTTTGCTCGTAGTCTCAGCGACATTTTACCGACGACCGCTAGTCTAATGGATGCGTTTGAACCATTAGCCGCGACGGTCTTCTCGATCGCTTTTCTGAACGTCCAACTGACTCGCTTTGATTTTATCGGGGGCCTACTCGTCATCTTGGCAGTCATGGCACTTTCTATCAATCCACACCGGATGTTCAGATATTTGCGCCGCCGACGGACACATACGAGTTCTTAAATTTTTGAAATCGCGCTAAGGCCGCTCAAAATCGCCGTTTTAACATTAACGGGCAATCTTAGACAGATTAGTTGGCAGAATCAACAGGCTATGCTAAACTAAGATTGTTGAATTTGGGGATGTTCTGGATTCGACAGGTATAGTTTGAGTTCGGATTGCGCTTCGTAGGTTGCGTCTACGTAAAAACGCTCAGTTTAAATTATAACTGCAAAAAATAATAACAATTCTTACGCTTTAGCTGCCTAATAAGCGCTTAACGTAGATCCTCCTAGAATCGTCCATGTTCTAGATCTGGGTCCTAAATTTAGTGGACTTACGCTCAAAGCTTCCACCTGGAGTTGCGAGAAGAGACTAATCAGGTTAGTCATTGCTGGGTGCCCTGTCACACGGCGTTTGTAATGATGAAATTCAAATAGTATGACTATGAGCGTAGATATCCGAGGGGCAATATGCTTGGACGCGAGTTCGACTCTCGCCATCTCCATTAATGATTTTCAGGACGATGTAATAAGCTCCAGAACACTTGTTATGTCGGTATTCATCAAAGCTATCTTAAACGGATAGCTTTTTATTTTGCTTTGATTGCTCCACTATGGCACTCATAGTTGGAGATATTTTTTATGTTCATGTCCTAACAGGTCGACATTGTCTTGATAATCTAGCCGTTTTATCACCAGCACGATTAGTACCGCAACAACAAGCGTTGCGACTATGTTTGTGCGCCCTTTAATACGCCTCCCGTTCCTTGTCTCATATCGATGGACAACTACGACATTCCATTGTCCAGTTTTCAGCAACGCAACCTGACCGCGATGACCATATGATACAGTTTGAATTGTGACAAACGCTGGTCAATTAATGTTTTGATTTTCTAAAATAATAAAATAGTTTCACATGTAATTGCTAATTTGTATAAAAGACTCATCCTAAAACACGACTGTGCAAAAAATGCACACACTGTTCGGACTATATGGTTTATAAACCATATAGTCCGAACAAGGAGTGCAAAATTTGCACAATAAATCAAATGGGTAACTCCTTTGATCATGAAAAAGCTGACTCGCCATCACCCCACTACATCGCATGTATCCAACTCGTGACAAACATTGAACGATTGCTCATTCTAAAAGACATTGGCGATTTAATCCCAAATACAAGGATTGAATCGCCAATGTCTAAAGTGTCCATATGGGTAGCTGACAAATTTGCTCAATAAAACAGTTGAATTAATTCCTAGCAATAATTATCACTAAATCAATCTACTAGGGTTGTCCAGTCATTGCCAGTCGATAGTATCAGTGCTAAACTCAGTGACGCTATCATAGCAGCTATCAGGAGACTCTTATATATCACCACACCCCAAGCAAATCGCTTCGCAGAGACGATGGTAAATTTCTCGGCCGGTCTTTTTTCCCAATACCGCCGTATCGGAATTATCGTCAAATTATACTGCCGCCATACAGGGAGACATAAGGCGCAGAAAAGTATCGCTCCCACCCACGGATAGCCTGCAGTAGCAATTATTATTTGCAATAAGAACATCATTTGCATAGCTGTTCTTAAGACTATATACCACAAGTACCTATCCATTTCACGTCGACTTTGTAAGTGCAAATACACGCTTCTAGCAACTAATCGTGAATAAAAATCAAAAATTGGTGCATCAATACGTATCTCCCTATGAAATAGCTTAAACAATATGGCACCAACTACGGTATAGATTGAAGTGACCATAGACAACAAATCTATAATAGCTTGAATGTACATTGGCTACGCTCCTCCTAAAATCAAAGATTAGTGTCAATCTGGTTACTACAACACTGCTTGAACGCCAGTATCTCAATTTACAATTATGGTCCTATTTACGAAGCAAAGTTGGACCTTTTTTTGCCTTTTATATGAATATTTACCCGTTATCCACAATCTGACCTGACACTTTACCCACTCACAACTCGAAAATCCCGTCTAACTATTATTGCCCATAAGAAGTGCCGAGCACAAAAAATCGCCATAACAGCAACTGCCATTACGACGATTTCCAATTTCTAGATTATAAACTTCCCAATCGGCGGCGATTGAAGCCCACCTGAGTGAGGATCCGATACAGCAATGGGACAAGGACCACACACGCTACCGCATTGATTGTCGCTGCTAGTAAGCTCGTAAACGACCCAATCATCGCAACTTTTAGTGTGGTTCCGACCATTAGTGCCTCGATAACACCGGTACACCAAGACGTGATGATCTTAGTCAATCCCGCCACAAACGAAACCCAGTAGAGCTTGGCCAAGCTGTGTTCCGTGTAGCCAATTGACTTGAAGCTTAAGTTGACCATTGCGGCCAGGATAATCGCTTCAATCACAGTTAACCAGGCTGTCGCCGCATAACCGTTCAAAATATCGAATAAGCCCAGTCCAATGGCCCCAGCTGCGGCTCCGTAGCCGAAGCCTAGTAGCATCACGGCCAGAACCGTTAAAATATTGCCAAAGTGAATAAATGGCCGCCCGACGATTGCCGGTAACGGAATTCTTAAGACACTGATTCCAATGAAAATAATTGCGGCAAAAAGTCCGGTAAAGACTAACTTCTTTAAGTGTTCAGACCGACCCATTCATTGACCCTCCATTCTTACACATTGTTTTATCATCTAATTTTAATACAAAATTGGACTGAATGATAGTCCTAATTTATTGAGGGCGTCTGGGCATCGCAATAATCGTGGCCTTGCTCGTCTTAGTTGCGCTGATTTGATAGGCCACTGCTAATAAATCATACGCTGCCCGTGGCATATCATAATCATGGCACAGCAAATAGTAGCCCAGGTCGACGCCAATCTGGTGTGCGACCGCCACAGGATCACCGCTCTGATTAAGACGTTGCTGCGCCCGGGCTACTAACCGGGCCAAGACCACATTACTGCGAACGTCAATTGTCATACTTGCAAGTGCTAATTGCGCTGCCAACCGCTCCCTGGGTTGGCTTGCGCGTGCTTTTGCCTTCGCCATCTTCCTCAACTCCTCATTGTTATCATAGGAGTTTCGCTTCGGCTTGGCAACGAATGACACCCTCAAAACCGCGTCATGACAACCCTCAGTTACATTTCACAAAATAATTTATGTTCAAATTCCATTCCTAATTCAAGCAATTCGCGGTGCTGATTCAACTTAAATCAATACGTCAGTTTAGTTTACGAATTAATTTATGTTCACACCGACGCGTCGAACACTAGGCATCCTGGTCGGTAAGTCCCCAAATCAGCACGACGATTCCAATGATCAAGACACCGACAAAAACCATGAAGATGGCTGGAATCGTGAAACCAATCGTCATCAAGGCACCAATCAGGAATGGGCCAATCGTTGCGCCAATTCGGCCTATCGACTGTGCACTTCCCATTCCCATCCCACGAATATCGGCTGGAAACTGCCCAGGCGTAAAGGCAATCATGATGCCCCACGCACCAAGGGTGAAGAATGAGAGCCAGGCGCCGCTAATAATGATCATCGTTGGATTATTGGCTAATCCGAAAGCAGCGGCACTAACCATTGTGCCAATCAAATAGGTCGTTAAAACGGCTTTACGAGACACAACACCAATCAACCATGCGGCCAGGTAGTAGCCCGGTAATTGGGCCAAACTCATTAGCAGCGTATAACCAAAGCCGTGTACCAACGAAAACCCGCGTAATACAAGCACACTTGGCAGCCATAAAAACATTCCGTAATAGGTGAACATAATGACGAACCATAGTACGCTGAGGCAGATGGTCGCCCGCCGATGTGTTGGTGACCAAACTCGCCGCAGGGCTTCCCTGAAAGCGACTCGCTCAACCGAGGGCGCCCCTGCTTCGGTCGTTTCCGCTGGTAAATGCCGCCGCAATCCTAACGCGTATAAGCCCATCAACGCAGTGATCAGAACAGTCAAACGCCAGCCAATCATCGGCATCACTATGAAAGATAGCAGTGACGCCGCAATCCAACCGATCGCCCAGAAGCTATCCACTAGCACTAACATCCGCGACCGTTGGGTACCACGATAATGGTCCGCAATCGTCGTGGCGGCAACTGGCAGCTCGCCACCCAGCCCGATACCAGTGATTAAGCGTACCGCGATAAACCACCCGACACTGGGCGTCACCGTCAATAATAGATTACCGATTGAAAATAATAGCAAGGTCCCAATCAAGACTGGTTTACGACCGAACTTGTCGGCTAAATAGCCACACCCCAAGGCCCCAATCATCATCCCCAATGATGTCACGGCGCTGACGGCCCCCAGTTGACCCGCTGTTAAATGCCAGCTTTGTTTGATGACTGGCATGATAAATGATAGTAATGCAACGTCGAGTGCATCGAACAGCCACGCCGTTCCAATCACCCATAGCAACTTATGACTCGCCAGTTGCTTGACACTTACTGTATTCATTAGACTTCTCCCCCATAGACCTAACCCGTTATCGGTTTTAGGTATTTTTTACCTTTAAAGGTGGTATAAAGGTATCACACCAATCAAACGGTGTCAACCGGCTGATTTGAGGCGATACACTTTGGCAGGCCGTCCAGATGAATGGGACTGGGCCGTTCCCGCCTCCACGAAGAGATGCGCATGGGTCTTACGAAAATTGGAATTGTCGATCGTCGTCACGGGACGGCGCCACAAAATCGCGTAGACCTCTCGCGCTTGCTTGAGTGTAAAGTGCGAACCGAGCACCAGTAAGATGGTCGGCGCATAATCCAGGCGATTGCGCACCCGTTGTAGCGCCGTCTTAATGATCAACGCATGGTCAGCGGTCAACGACTGTACTGGCGGGGTCTGTTGATAAAATTCCGCGGCACTCACAGCATCCGCCACACCTTTAAACGTCAACTCGCCAGCCACCAAGTCATCGCGGTCTTGCCGCGGTGTCACTGCAAACCACCGGACATCCCGCGCGCCATAGCCGGGAACGAGCTGCGGTTTGACAGGCAAGTAGACCATATAAGTCAATGCCAAGGACCGCTCATCTGGTACCCGCGCCACCGCAGTAAACGTTCCCAATTGTTCGGTATGGAATTGGGCCAATTGGACGCCCAGCTTCTCACGAACTAAGCGCAATGCCGCGGCATCCGCACTCTCGTCAGCACGTAAATAAGTCGTCGGCAAGCCCCAAGTTTCCTTAAAGGGTGCGTGATTACGCTGCAGCAGTAAAATCAGCAACTGCTTGGTCACGGGATCAAAACTCCAAATAATATTTGTAATACTGATTAGCGGTCGATTACTAACTGGCTGCGTCATGGTCGACTTCCTCCTACAAAAACGGCCACTGGCAAGTGCCGTGGCCGTAACGTTCATTATTTTAGTTAATGGCTTGCAACGCTTGAACGGTCCAGCCATTGATGGCGGACTTTTCAATAATTGCCTTTTTAATTTCCCAGACATCCGCCTTGATATAACGGTGTCGGGCGGTCATCAGTGGTATATCAGTGTAAACCTCTTGACCGCGATTAATGGTAACTCGCATTAAATTACATCCTTTCCTAATGCTCAGGAAATTTGTAAATAATTCTAATACTAAATACTGGGGCAAGTACGTGATACTAAAAATTAATTTATTCAAAGTCTGAGATAATTTAGTTCGACGTCGTGAAATCCCCCGAACCAGTAATTAACTTTAACATACCCCGCCGTGAATCGCTAACAGAACGACCGCGTTTTGAATTATTTTAAACTTCTTTAGCAAATGAAGGCGTTTACATTGCCTTGAATTCACAATGGCCTTACACTGAAGGTAACTTGATAACGGGAGGTTTTTACATGCGCAATTATAAATATGCAGTATACGGCGGCATCACTATCGTTTATTTAATTGCTTTATATGCATTGTATCACCTTATTCGACTGGCTTATATTCTCTTCTTGTTGTGACCCTGATCCAGTCATAGTCGATCGTTGCTAGTCGCTTGGCGATAAATCTGGACTGACGCCAGTTACGCTTCATCCAGATTTCATCAAAAAAATGACCGTTTCAAGAATGGACAACCCGTTCTTGAAGCGGTCGTTTTGTGACGAGACGCGCTATTTAGACAGCCTAATCTAAAACTGACGACCATTCCGTAATGTCAGAATGACCGTCAGTTTTTTAGGTGATCGCATGAATCACTTTGTTCAGTATCTTTATCCATGGCGCGTTAAGTGACCTGCCTAAGTATGAGCTGTAAGTCCCAACGATGTGTGCCCCAATCAAGGCTTACTCAGACAACTGCCACCATCACCGATGCCACAAGTAACGGTCAACGGCTAAGGCAACGTGTGCGTTTTCGTGAAGCTGACTGTGTTGGGCGTGTTTACCATAAAAGTCTTTTTCAGTATAGTCAACACTTCGGCCCCGTAGTAAATACTTGATTGAGCGGGCCGATACGTTGGTGACCAAGCTATCCGAGTGGCTGCCGTCATTCAGCGTGCCGACAATATTGAGTAAGTGCACGTGGGTTGGGAAGTTGGTCCGTTTGGCCGCCAGCAACTCATACGCCGCGTGCAAGTATTTCGGTTGTCCAGAAGCTAGGAATGAATTCTGATTGGCGACATCATCTTCGCCGACCACGCCATCAAACGGCCCAGCGATCGTGACTAATTTGTTGATGCTTGGGAAATCAGCCGTTTGCTTGGTCATGAGCATATTGACACTAGCGACACACCCCGCCGAATGGGCCACGATATTATATTGCCTAAAGGCATGCTGTTGCTGAACCGTCGTGATGACCTTGGCTAACCAGGCACTCTGCTGATCGTACTGCGCCAGATTATTCTTGAACACGACCTGAATAATGGGATTGCGAACATGCCCCTGCCACTTACCCGTCAGCGTGACGGTGCCACTAGTACTGACGGTCGCGACGAGGACTTTATGCGCATGAGCCGTCTTTTCAGCATGCTTGATCAACGTATTGGTCGATTTCGCACTCCCTTGAAACCCATGGACATAAAACGTCGGGGTCGTACTATCAATGTAGGCTGACACCCGTTTTTGACTTGTGGACTGACGCGACTTAGTGCTCGTTGGTTTCGCTTGACTAGTACAGCCCGCCAGGCCAAAGACTAACAACAGCGTCAGTAGCCACCATTTCATTTGTTTCACTTTGTTCGCCTCATCAATTGTTTATTTAATCAAATTTACGGCAGAACCGACTACCAATTCCGCTTGATTGCCACTAATTCATCCTGGAGGTACGTCGTCGCCAGTTGCAAGTAAGTGACGTGCTTTCCCGGTGTTGGTGCGTGCAAGATCCAGCCGTCACCCGCATAGAGTGCGACGTGGTGGACCGCACCCCGCCCGTGATCATGGGCAAAGAAGCACAGATCACCTGGCTGCGCGGCTTCCTGTTCAACGGCGACGCCCTTATCAATCTGATCCTGAGCATCCCGCGGCAATTGAATGCCAACACAGCGATGCAGACTGTACACGAAGCCTGAACAGTCAAAACCATACGCGCTGATACCGCCCCACAAATAGCGTAAATCTAGGAAAGTTTCGCCTAATCGAACTAGGGTCGCACCACGGGTCAAATTCGCGGTTTTGAAGCCGAACTGAGTCGCTCGTTTGGCAACTTTAGCAACTCCAAGTGGCGTCTGAACCGTATAATAACGGTGGTCCTTACTACCGATCACTGGTAATTCTGTCCCCAAACTCAACCGTAGTAACGTCCGACCATCCGCTTTCAGTAGCGGTGTAAATCCACGGCGAATCGTTACCGTTGGCCCAGTCTGAATCGGCAACGGGACCGTCGACAATTGTGCGGCCCAGATCCAGCCCGGATAACCCTGCGAATGGTGGTCATCACGCTGACTCGCAACGTAGCCATACGCCCAGCCATCGACAAAGCGTTCAACTAAGAAGACATCATTAAAGAGTGCCTGTGTGACAATCCGGTTCTCACGTTCTAACTTCACCGTCTCCGCGTCACTAAGCTGTGCCAACCAGGCTTGCAGGCCCGCGTTAGCAATCGCCGACGTATCGATTGGTAACGTCCGCGGTTGGCGCCACACATTGGCAACCGCCGCCATAATTCGCGTTGTTTGCAGCTTCATCTTTTGTCACCCCATTTTTGATCATTCTATGTTTCATCATCCTATTTTTTCTCAGTGTACCACATCCGACTACCAACGTCTTGAGCGATTACTTAACCTTATAAAGATTTTTATCGCTAACAGCAGCATCCATCATCAATGGTTAACTTTACTGGCAGTTGTTACCGGTAAACCACGTTAAGAAGCTATCCTTTCTGTAAAAAGTTCACCGTAAATATTAAAAACAACTGTGAAAGTATGCTATGATACTAATAATTACTTTAGGAGGCGTTTTGACGATGGATAAGACCGATTTGAAGATTTTGAACGCCTTACAGGCCGATGCACGCATCTCGTTAAAAGCACTTGCGGACCAGTGTTTCATCTCCTCACCCGCAATCTCCGCGCGCATCACCCGCCTGAAAAAGAGCGGCATCATTCGTGACTATCAGGCCAATCTGAACTATGAAAAATTAAACTATCATATTAAAGCTTATATTCAGCTCCAACTTGAACCGACCCAAAAAGAGCGGTTCTACCCGTTTGTCGCTGGAATTCCCAACATTCTCGAATGTGACTGTGTGACTGGTGAATATTCGCAAATTTTGAAAGTCATCTTCGAATCCACGCAGGCGCTCGACGAATTCGTCAACCAGTTACAGACCTTTGGTAAGACGAGCACCCAGATCGTCTTCTCCACTAGTGTTGCCAACCGCGGACTCCGTTTGCCTGAAGACCAAGATGTGGATAGCGACGAACAATAAGTACTGACTATGTCAATTGAACTTGATTAAAGTAAGAGCCGTCGCTTCGATTAGAAAAGAAGCGACGGCTCTCTTATTTATACTGACCATCAAGCGACTGGTCGGCCCCCAACTACTGCTTTATCAGCGCGGTAGCTATCTATACCAGTCTGGTGTAGATTCAGCCTAATATCATGTCATCAGCACAGACCGCAAAAGACACTCACTGTTAAGCCCAATTCAACAATCGAAAAATAGCGTGGGCACTCGTCACCTGATAACGTTGCTTTAAATGCTCCAAGCCAATGTCACAACTGACTAGTAATCCCAGGCCACCGACGACTCCGACCCACAACCACGTCCCTAGCCAATGAACCATGATGAGACAAATGAGCGTCGAAATGGCGCCCACTAACATGCCAAGCGTTAAACTCACAAACCACCGTCGCATTGCGCACCTCCATTAGGCAAATCGATTCATCATATAAATAACGCCCATACCAATGACCCACAACGCGGTCAATGGCATTAAGGTCAATAATCCAAATTGATACCAACAGACGACTGTCATGAATAGAATTTCGATACTATGAACCAAAATCAACAATTGAAAATAACTTCGGAAAAGCCACTTGATGCCAATACTGACTAAAAAGCCGATTCCCAGCACGCTATAAAACATGCCATGCACCATGATGCAGTCCCCCCTCAAACACTGTTAATTGACCAAACTTACAAGTTCAGTATGCCGAATATCGGTAGAAATTATCACCATATTAATGTAAAGAGCATGTTATCTTTTTGTAAAGATGTCCAAATAAGCTTCAAACCTGACAATCAGCGGTTAACAGTTACCTGGGTTACATGTTATGATTAAAGGACAAAGCAATTAAACGCAATGATTATGGGGGCACACTGTGTTACAACTATTCACACTATCCAGCCTAGGACGAGATTTTTTCAATATCAAAATGTTGATTATTGTGCTCATTACGATTGGTCTCATCACTTTAATGACCATTCTGACCTACGCGCTCGAACACCAAGCTAACCAGCACCAAGCACCAACCTGGCGTTATCTGGCTCACGGCACCGAAGCAGTCAGCGTTCTCGTCAGTATGATTTTGTTACGCCAAATTTTTATCACCCTGAATTCCGGCAGTGTGATTAGCTGGACTTATGCAACCGTCCAGCTAACGGTACTCTTGTTCAGTTTGAACACGATGCGCAACCTGGCCGTGGAAGTCATCAACATTTTGATGCCACTTTTCATCTACGGACAGGCCATATGGCTCGGACATACCACCCAGTATCTACCAGTCTTCATGCTCATGACCGTGATTTTGATCGGCACCGTCATTTATATCGCTCACAATTACCAGGCTTTGATTGCCAATCAGTGGAAATACCTGGGCTTTCAAGTGCTGTATAGTGGCACGTGGTGGGGCGTGATCTGGTCGTTTCATCCGTTTAAACTGACCCACACGTTGTTCATTATTTTAGGTTTCATCGTCTATATGTGGCTCATCCGACTTGCAGTGCGTTGGACTCAGAAATTTTTCGACGAGGTCCTCACCTTCGATCACCAAGTCAATTATGATGAGCTGACGGGCATCCGCAACCGCGCCAGCTTCGACAGCAGCGCTCAAGAAGTCTTTCGAGTGTACCAGCGTCGCAACATGGGGCCGGTCACCATGGCGATGTTTGACATCGACCATTTCAAAAATTTCAATGATGAACACGGCCACTTGGCAGGCGACGCCGTGCTGCGGCACGTCGCCAAATTTGTTGATTTACAATTGAAGCAACGAAGTACGCACGGGCAATTATTCCGTTACGGCGGCGAAGAGTTTATCATTATCTTTCGTGGCATGCCTGCACTTCAAGTCGGTCAAGTCATGCGGACGATTCAACGGGAACTTGCTGCCGAACCACTGGAATTTGAAGGCAGCACCCTGGCCGTCACCGTCTCAATCGGCATCTCCGAATTACAAACAACTGACCACAGCTTCACCGATTGGTTTGTCCGCGTCGATGACTACCTCTATCAATCCAAACAAGCGGGCCGCGACCGCACAACGGTGGAGAATCGGTTGCTGACGGATAATTAAGTGATGAACGGGATTTGCAAACAAAAAAATAGGTTCTTCAAGAATTGGCTGATCAATTCTTGAAGAACCTATTTTCATTTAGCCGCAACCGCCAATCGGTGCTGACACATTGGTGCTGTTTGTCTTTAATCACCAGTGAACAAACACGCAGACGTGCTTATTTAAACGACCGCACAAATTCCTGGCCAAGCTCGTAAATCCTACACAGCACTAGTCTTAGCCCTGCCGTTCCTTCAAGCTCAGTTTTTCGACGTTTAATTCCTTATCGACCCAGCCATTGACGAAGCTGCTTTCGTGGCTAACCAAAATCAGGTTACCAGGGAAAGCTTGTAATGCCCGCTTCAGCCCTTCCTTGGTCTCATCATCCAAGTGGTTGGTCGGTTCGTCCATAATCAAGAAGTTGCTAGGGACTAGCTCGAGTAGCGCCAACTTGACTTTGGTCTGTTCGCCCCCGCTTAAGAGGTGCATGGGTTTCATGGCATTAGCAGCGTTGATCCCACATTTGGCAAGCTTTGTCCGAATCGTTTTTGGCAACATCGTCGGATATTCGTTTTGAATCGTTTGTAACGGCGTCAACTGCGGGTTATCCCATTCCAAGTCTTGGTTGAAATAGTTGATTTTAGCCGATGGCGAGAAGTTGGACTTCCCACTTAAAGCTGGAATCACGCCTAAAATCGACTTGATCAGCGTCGATTTACCGACCCCGTTGAAGCCTTTAAACGCCAGCTTTTCGCCGTTGGTCATCGTAAAGGTCACTGGTTCCAGCAATGGTTTACCGTAACCAACGGAGAGTTTCGTCACACTCAACGCGTTTTGCGACCCAGTATCCAAATAAGGGAATGAGAACTTCGCGTGGACGTTTTCACTCGGCGGATCGACCCGTTCCATATGCGACAGCATCTTCTCCCGCGACTTGGCCATCGTCGACTTCGAGCCGGCTTTGTTCTTACGAATAAACTTCTCTGCCTTTTCAATCACAACTTGTTGCTTTTCAAAGGCCTTCAATTGCGCTTCCTTGCGTGCTTCTTTTTGCCGCATCGCAGATTTAAAGTCGCCGCGATACTTGATGATCTTCCCAAACGCCACGTCGCAAATGCAATTCGTGACTTGTTGCAAGAAATCATAATCGTGGGAAATAACCATGACGGCCCCGTCAAAGCCATTCAGATAATCTTCCAACCAACTGATATGAGCGGTATCTAGGTAGTTGGTCGGTTCGTCCAGAATAATTACATCCGGATTTTCAAGCAGCAGCTTGGCCAAAATAATCTTCGACCGTTGTCCACCAGACATCTCACTGATGACGTGGTCGCGGCCGATTTCGTCCAAACCAAGCCCGGTAATGACCCGTTCCATTTCAGTTTCAATATCATAAAAATTATTAGCTTCCAATGTTTCCTGAATCCGGCCGGCCTTCTCCAAGAGTTGGTCGTCCATCTTTTCCGCATAGTCCGCGTACAACTGTTGCATCTGCGCATCCAAGTCGTATAGTCGCTGGAAAGCCGTTTTCAGAAACGCATACAGCGTCATCCCCGCAGGAATATCGGCATATTGGTCCAAATACCCCGTGCGCACGTTGCGTTGCCATTTGATTTGCCCGGATAATGGCAAGATTTGACCCGTTAGAATCTTGATCAGGGTACTCTTCCCCGCCCCGTTTTGGCCCACGATTCCCATGTGGTCCGCGCGTTCTAACGTAAAATTGGCATCTTCATATAACTTCCGGTCCGCAAAGCTTTGCGATAAATCCGTTACTTCTAGTAAAGCCATGTTAGTTTCAACCTACACTTTCATTTTGTCCCGTACTAAAACAGGCCCCGTTACGTCACGAGGCCCGTTGCGATAAGTGGCTTCTACCAATTAGGCGAAGACCAATTCCTTATCTAGTTCATATTGCATATGGAAGTACATCCGATCACCGATAGGCTTAATCCCTACCGTCTCATAATGGTAGCGGTCATAGAGCTTCTTCGCTCCTAAGTTTGCCATATCCACGTTCAAACCGATTCGTTGTTGTCCGGCTTGACGAGCATATTGTGGTAAGGCGGCCAGTAACTTGCCACCAATCCCATGACCCTGATAATTCGGGTCGACCGCAATCGAATCCAGGTACCATTCGTGCTCATAACTTTCAGCTTCAGCTTCAAATGCTGAACCAAACGCATCATTATCCGCAGTGACCCGTGCTAACACGTCATCAACCGCGTCCTCATTTTTGTCAGGATAACCAAACGCTACCCCAACCACTTGACCATCGGCCTCGGCCACCACCGTCGTCGCTTTTCCGGACAAATAATCTGGTGTCCGGTACGCGGCAGTAATGGCCTGCTCTAAGTCAGGTTCAGGAATGTCGTCTAGTTCCTCAAGTTGCATTTCATCAAAAATCATATTAATTAGCGGTGCTATCTGGCCCGCGTCGTCTTGATCGGCTGGTCGAATTGTTATCACGAATAGCCCTCCTTCTTATTGTAATCTCTACATTACTATGAAACGTCAAGGTTGTCAAAAGTCGAGTCCGCTGGGAACGGTTACAGATGTCACTTTCTATGAACGGCTTATTTTGCTTATGCGTTATGCTGGTTAATTTATCATGAATCATGATTAAATCATGCCGGTTTGGATTGCTGTTCGTCAGCCGATGATCGTCCTAGTCCGACTTCCGGGGCCGGCTGACAACGCTGGAACAGGGCGGACGTCGATTTGAACTCACGCAGAAACCCACTGCGCAATTTCAAATACGAGTCTT
>ERZ506645.41-NODE-41-length-56627-cov-9.34841_pt1 | contig 56627 bp, 52 predicted proteins | sample MGYA00513982_ERZ506645 | MGnify/ENA metagenome assembly ERZ506645 | reverse complement strand
CTTCTAGCCCGGGAAATTCACCCGGACAAGAAGAATTTCGCCCTTGAGCATTGTCAGCCAGCCCCTCCGGTCGGGAAGCCGATCGAATGGCAGATGAACGGCCGCGCAATTGACCACTGATTATGAGATGACTGGTCCTTCAGGCAAACTTTTAGTTGGTATCGATAAAGACTTATAGCATTTAATTATTGAGACGATTGCCTGAATATTATTTACTCATCTCAATGCCACAAATTTCAATGGCAACTAGCCAAATTAGTCGATAAAAATGCCGCCGCTTAAAGTTCAAGACTTTGTTATCTCAGACGACTAGCAAAAGTCCTGACAAGTTCAATAAATCCGTGTGTCTGAAGCATTAAAACATGGGTAAGAAAGTTTAGCAATTGTTAGCAAACTGTTTGACACTTAAATATCAAGATGACCGTGTACAATGGAACCAACGACTAATCATACAAAAGGTTGGGTTCGCACAAGTCTGCCTTTCGAATGCCATCCCGGCTGGAAGGTATTCTGGGCAAGGCCAAGTGCTTTTAGAGTGTGAGGTTCAGACGGGTTGGGACTGAGGATTAGCCTAGCTAGAGCGTTAAGCGGCGAACTTCCGCTTGGCGTTCTGGCGTAGCTAACCGGAAGTCCCAGTCTGACCCGAACACGTTTCGGCTATATTGCATAGAACACGAAAGACCAGTATTTAAGACGTGGGTCGTCGGCTTAAATCTGTGTCCACCACGTTCCGACCATTGCCCAGAATGCCTGGAAGCCGGCGTAGGACGTCTCCACAACAGCAAGTTTATGCTAAGTCGCATTTTTTCCAGCGGGTCTCAGCTGGCAGCACTTGAACTTAGAAATTGTCATGATTTAACCATGTGACAATTTAACTAGCACAACGCGTTAATGAGATTAATTACAAATGAGGTGCACAGATGGAAGCGATGCGAATATCAGAAACATTATCAATTAGTAATCACCGGGTCTTTTCAGCTGACTTGAATGAACATGATACCGTCTTTGGAGGCAAAATTCTGGCGACAATCGATGATAATTCATCGATTGCGGCGTCGCGGGTCGCCAGAATTGAGACGGTGACGGTCTCAGTCGACCAGGTCAATTTTTTATTGCCGTTTCGTTTGCAGGATTCGATGTGTGCCGAATCCTATGTCTCTGGCGTTGGTCACCGGTCAATTGAGGTCTTCACCAAAATTATCGGCGAACACTTAAAGACCGGCGAGCGCTTTTTAGGACTGACGTGTTTTTCAACGTTTGTCGTGACTGACCGTAATGTCGTTTTGCCGGAATTGACCGCTGACAAACCAGAGTATGCTTACGTGGCGGATGGCTATCAGGAGCGGCAAGCACAACGGTTGGCGAAATTAAAACGGCAACGCGCATTCAATGCCCATATCAGCGTTGAATTGCCTTGGTAATTGGTTTGAATTGACAAACGTTGTGGGGCTTGTTAAATTAAGAGTATCAAATTTAGGAGGGGTGCTTGATGTCGGTCAGTCGTTAGGGTGTTTGTTGGACGAAAAAAGTGGGTGCGACCCGCTTAGTTTCGTGTACCCTAATGTGACGAATGACCACGGCATTTTAGTACGCCGCACGGTTTTGCGCACAGTGGGCTCACTGGGCGCATTTTTTTATCGCAAAGCATTGGGGTTAGTCACTTTGCGAAAGGATAAAACATTGACAATTAATTTAACAGAATACGGCTTAAAACAGACCATTCAGAAGACCATTACAGCTACTGAGCAACCTCGACTGGGACGAGTGATTGAACAGCATCGGGAGTTGTATCAACTCATCACGGCTACGGGACAACGACAAGCACAAGTTACGGGGAAACTGGCGCATCAAGCTACGAGTGCCACTGCTTTTCCGGCAGTCGGTGATTGGGTTCTGTTTTCAGCTGGTGATGATGATACCACGTTGATTGACCGCATCTTGCCACGGCAGAGCGTGTTGGCGCGTGGGGCAGTTAATCAGCACGATGGTCAGATCATTGCGACCAATATTGATACCATCTTTATTTGTATGTCGTTGAACGCGGACTTTAATGTGCGCCGAGTGGAACGGTATTTGACGATTGCCTGGGATAGCGGCGCAATGCCCGTGCTTGTCTTGACTAAGGCGGATGTTTGTACGGATCGTGCTGATAAATTACGGGCGTTGGCGGATGTTACGATTGGCGTGCCGACCGTGATGTGTTCAGCGGAAACCGGTGAAGGTCTGGAAGACTTGCAGCCATACTTGACAGCCGGGCAGACGGTGGCGTTTGTTGGCTCATCGGGTGTTGGTAAGTCGACGCTGATTAATCGCCTCCTGGGGGCTGCAGTTTTGGCAACCAAGACGATTCGACAGGACGATGACAAGGGCCGCCATACGACGACTAGTCGGCAATTACTGCCATTGCCATCAGGGGCGTGTGTTATTGATACGCCTGGGATGCGCGAGCTTCAAATCTTTGTTGGCGACCTCCAGCAGACGTTTGCCGAGATCACGGCGTTAGCTGCGGACTGTAAGTTTAACGATTGCACACATACGAGTGAACCAGGATGTGCAGTGCAAGCGGCCGTTGCTGACGGACGCGTTTCCCTCGAGCGACTACAAAGTTATCAGAAGTTGCAGCGTGAGATGAGTTACCAAGGGTTGAATTCGCGTCAGTTAGAACAGGCCAAAATTCAACGGATGTTTGGTGGTAAGCAAGCCATGAAACGCGTCAAACAGCGGTATCATCGGGATTAATCTCGCGGTGAGCTGAAAACTGAATCAAATCTGTGAGCCAAGTCGGCCACCACAAGTGCGATGATGCCTTGAGGTGGCCGGCTTTTTGTCTGGTCAGAAGTCATTTGGGATGCAAGGAGCATGCTGATTTGCCCTGAATGACGTTTGAGATGTGACGGCTAACTGGTTGATGGGTCATCCGTCGAGACGCTCCGTTCCAGCGGGCTGAATCTGGCAATGTTCGCCCCTTAAAAACTCGTCCATTGTCGTTACCGTCATTTCAAGCCGTTACCGGTATGACTGGCGGTGAAGCGGACGATTTGTTGGGCGAGATAGCTGGGTGGTTCGACCATGCCGGCCTGTTGCCAGTGAATGAGAATGTTGACGACTGCGCCAGAAAAAAAGGCGATGTAGTAGGGCTGATGGTGGATCGTTGAATCGGTGACAGTGATGATGCGGTCGTGTCTGATGAGCAATGTATAAGCCGCTTCAAAAGTTTGCACGATAATTTGAGCTTTGCCATTGTCAATCAGTAACTGATTGGTTGCGGCCATCTGCTGCATGAACGTGAAGTATTGTGTCATCAAGACTGGTAGCGTGATTTTAGATTGTCGCGGTAGACGACGAAAATAGGTCAAGATGGCTTGTTCCTGATAAGTCAAGATGATTTGGTCGAAGCTGGTAAAGTTGCGATAAAAATAGGATCGTGAGAGGTGCGCATGGGCACAGAGTTCCGTGATTGAAATCATGCTGAGTGGTTTGTGAGACATCAGTTGTAGCAAGGCTTCGTAAATTGCGGTCAAGTTTTGCTGTTTACGTTCTTGTGGATTCATCCGTAACAACATCTCCTTTTTTGTAACGTAAGGCTAACTGTCTCATATTATATCAGCTATACTGCCGTTAATTCATTTGGAGGCGGTTATTATGAAAAAATCAACAAAAGTGATCAGTATGATGATGATTGGCATCTTTCTGTGCATGCTGGATACGACAGTAATGAATATTGCCTTGCCAGCGATTCAAGTGGGCTTAGCGACGGATTTGGCGCACTTATCATGGGCGCTCAACATTTATACCGTATTGTTTGCCAGTTTGACGATTCCACTTGGCCGGGTCGCCGATGTCTGGGGCCGCGGTCGGGTTTATCTGATTGGTCTGGCATTATTTGGCCTCGGTTCCGTGATTTCGGGGTTGTGCGGTAACGTCGACGTATTGATCGTGGGCCGGGCCGTGCAAAGCCTTGGTGCGGCGGTCGTCTTCCCAGCAAGTATGACGATTGGCATTCAGAGTGTACCGCTGAACAAGCGGGTCGGTGCGATTGCCGAACTGGGTGTGATGCAAGGCTTGGCCGCTGCGTTGGGACCGACAATTGGTGGAGCTGTGACTCAATTTTTAGGTTGGCGAGGCATCTTCCTGATGAACGTGCCGCTGGTGTTGGTTGCCTTTGCGGGTTGTGTGGCATGGTTGTCTTGGCGCCATCCGGTTCGTGGTCAGGCCAAACTAGATTTGGCGGGGAGTGCCTTGATTATGGTGATGCTACTTTCGTTAACACTCGTGTTGGTTAAGGGTAACGCCTGGGGTTGGACCAGTCAATTGATTATCGGCCTGATGGCACTCAGTGGACTAGCATTAGTGACCTTTATTTGGACGGAGGCACACGTCGACCAGCCGATGGTCCCGCTAGCGTTATTTAAAAATCGGCAATTCAACGGGGCATCGCTCGCAACGGTCTTGTCAGGGGTGTTTATGGTGGGTTTGTTAGTGTTGATGCCAAGTTTCTTCACGAAAGTCCAGAATCAGACGGAACTATTGGCCGCCATCATGATTACGCCAGCTTCAATGATGATTTTTATTTTTTCGCCCATTAGCGGATTCTTGTTGTCGAAATTAGGCCCGCGCCGGGTCATTTTCAGTGGTAGTTTGGCTATGATGGCAGGCTACGCCGTTCTTAGTCAGCTGAATCCGAATCATTACTGGCAATTTGCGATTGCGGCCGTATTAATCGGTGCAGGCTATGGGACGATTATTGGCCCGATTACTGTTTTGGCCGCCGGAGATTTTACTGGTGAATTATTGACAGCTTCGCAGAGCGTGATCGGCGTCTTCCGCCAAATTGGGACGTCGCTGGCCGTCGCCATTTTTGTTTCAGCGCTTTCGGCCAATTTGACGGTTGCTAAGACCCAGACGTTGACGGATGCGCACACCACCGTCGCCAAACTCGCCATTTCCGACCAGGCTAAACGCGATACGTTACAAGTCATCACGCATCAAATTGATCAAGAACAGACGGCAAAACCGGTGAAAACGCCAATTACAGTTGCGAAAGAGCACCGTTTAATTGCAGTAGCAGCCCGTCAAGTCCTCAAATCACCGGCACTGCAAGCCGCACCAGCCAGTGTCAAAGCCAAAGTTCAACGTCAAGTGACGCGGCAGGTAACTGTTCAGGTCAAACAAACCAATCAGCGGATCGTAAACGCCGCAACTGCGATTAAGACCCGAAGTAAAGCGGCCTTCACCCAAGCGTTCATGCGGCCGTATCAAGTGGCGTTGCCGTTTACGTTACTATTGTTACTGACGACTTGGTGTTTTGAGAAACGGGGGCGGAAGGCAAATAACTAAGCTGGAATGTGCGGTCAGTATTGTGGCGGTCCTTTGAAAATTGAGTCCTCCTGTATGGTCCGTCATTAACGTCAAAGTGCGTAATGACGTGGTATGATGGTATCAAGAAATTTACGAGGGGGAACTGCCAGTGCAACTTAACTATCCAAACTCACATCAGTCTGTCACACAACGCAAACAAAAAGACGCTGCTAAGGCCAGCAAACGCGCTTTAATCGAGCGCTACCAATCCAAGCACTTGGCAGTTGAAACGCATCCCGTCAAGCCGGCCGCTGCTGTGGCGGAAACACAGTCAGCCTCCCAGACGCAATCAACATCTGAAAGACAAACGTCATCCAAGGCGCAAGGGACATCTGGAGCCCAATCAATATCCGAGGCGCAAGGGACATCTGAAAACCAATCAATATCTAAAGTACGAACGGTATCTGAAACCCAAGCAATGGTCAAAATTACCGCAGCACAAGGCCATCCTGATTCGACGGCGGAACAGTCGCAATCTGCGGATACTGGGACACAAGTGGCAACCGAACAAGCCAATGTTGCCCAGCTCAAACGACAAGTGCGACGGCTAAAACGGCAGCTAGCTCGTGAACAGATGAAAAATCAGAAACAAATCGACGAAGGCTTGCAACAGCAGATTAATAACAAACGACGGACGCATCAGGCTGAAGAACAGGTGGCGATTGCCCAAGCCGAAATGGCGCGCATGCAGACAGCCAATGATGAGCTAACGGCTACCAATCACCAATTGCAGCAACGGGTCACGGCAATGCAGAGTTATCAGGATGCGGCGGGTCGGTGGTTCGCGCAATCGGCGGTATTGTTCAAGCGCCAACAGGGATTGTATGAAAAGACCATGTCTGAGCGCCAGCGTCAACGCAATGAACCGATACTGACCCAGAAGCAGCGAGATAAGCTGCAGAAGTATGACGCGATGGTCAAGCAAGTTAAACGATTGTCGAAATCTGTTTCTGAGCAGGAAAAACGACTTGCGAAAGGCCAAAAGGAGAACGAACAGTTACATCGTCTCCGACCAACTGGAAGACAAACGGTCAGCGCTGACGAGCAAGTCAATCAGGCACTGGCAGCGGGCAAATACGAGCAGTTACGGTGGTTACCACGAGCAAATAAGCGCTATCGGCGACTGTTGTTTGACCGTGTGATCATCGGGGATGGTGAGCACGTCTTTGGTTTCTTCGTCAATGTGGGCGAACGTTTAATTTTCAAGACGATCACGGGTCAAACCTATTCGAAATATCAACGCCCGTTTCCAGCCAACACCCCAATTCAAACGGGTGTGGTCTACGGCGGCGTCATTGCTGGGCAGCAACTGTGGTTGACAGATCTGTTCTATGACGTGACGCCGAGCCAGCTGCAGCGACAACATACGCAACAATTACATCGGCGGCGGTCACATTTTGATTTCAGTAAGGTGTTACCAGCGGATGCAGTGGATGTGTGCCGGGGCAAACGAGTGATGGTCGTGACTTGGCAGCGTGCACAAACGTTGAACCAAGCGTTACGAGCTTTTCGAATGGAGCCAGTAATCGTGAATGACCATGAAAAGAGCATTGGTTGGATCAGCCAACAAATTCGTTCCAACCAAGTCGATTTTACGTTACTGTTGAGCGAAGGCCTCTCCCATAGCATGTTAGGGGCACTAGGTAAGACGCTTATTAATCAAAGCCCCGATATCCAATTAGTTTATAACGAATCACCAGAAGAACTATTGCGACGGTGCTACGCTTATTTTAAGCGCTAACTGATATGCTATAATAGTGGGCAAAAGGAGGCGCAATCATGAAAGAAAAACAAGTCTTTCATATCAATGGCTACATTGGCCTGGTGCTGGCGATCGCATTTGTGTTAGTCGGTGGCTGGTTAGTCTGGGCCGGTGCGACGGGGGACCATTTTGCTAGTATCTTCTTGGGGGCACTGCTGATTATTATCGCAGCGTTCGGGGCAAGTTCGTTAACGATTGTCGGGCCAAACGAGGCACGCGTACTTACGTTTTTTGGTAAGTACATCGGGACGATTCGGGATTCCGGACTGTTCATGACGGTCCCATTAACGAGCAAATATTCGATTTCATTACGGGTGCGTAACTTTAATAGTGCGATTTTAAAAGTGAATGACCTGCGGGGTAACCCGGTCGAAATTGCCGCGGTGATCGTTTTTAAGGTCGTCGATACCAGTATGGCGCTGTTTGCGGTCGATGATTACGAACAGTTCGTTGAGATTCAAAGTGAATCCGCGGTTCGCCACGTGGCCTCAGAATATCCCTATGATACGTTCGATGACGACAAAAAGCTGACCTTGCGTAGTAATCCAACGGAAGTCTCAGACCGGTTGACCGAAGAACTGCAGGAACGGCTGAACGTTGCTGGGGTGGAAGTCGTGGAGACGCGGCTAACGCACCTGGCATACGCCACAGAAATTGCGAGCGCCATGTTACAACGGCAACAATCGTCCGCCATCTTGTCAGCACGAAAGGTTATTGTTGAAGGGGCGGTCTCAATCACTGAAGATACGATTGCCCGGCTGGAGAAGGATACCGGCATGCAACTGTCAGATGATAAGAAGTTGCAGCTCATTAATAACATGATGGTCACCATTATTTCGGAGCGCGGGACTCAGCCGATTGTGAATACTTCGGATGTTAAGTAGGAACGTTGATGTGACAAGGATTACAAGTTAAAAATAGTTAAGACGAACCTTGAAAAATAAGGCTCGTCTCTTTTTGTCGTAACATTCTGGTGACTTTTTTCTCTTTTTTTCAAAAATGATGAGTATCAGAATGGCTCCCTTATTTTGAAAAAGGAGTCCCGTGATCAGCAAGATTAGCTTTAACTTGGGACTGATTGCGTGTGATGCGTTTTTCCGTAATTGTGAATTTTTCCTGTAAGTCAGAAATTTTGAATGAGTGGTAGAATTCTTTAAACTTGGGTTCAATCTTTTTATGACGAAAGACGGATATTAACAATTCTGCTATTCTTCTCCAGCCTAAGTTTTGTTTGGCTAACTTTAAAGAAAATGTGAATGCTTTTTCATCATTTCCAATTTGTCGAGGAAGAGGGACGAATAGAGAAAACGTATTAAATGAGTTACTTTTAAAGACACCGAAATTATTGTCTGGGAGAGAAATCAGCGAGACTATGTCGGAACCTATCAAGCTAAATTTTTGCGGAACATTTTGGTAAGAAACTTTACTTTTAGTCATGACCGATAATGAAGTCATCGCTTGATCTGGAAGTGAAAGCTTTTTATACTCAGGCAATATTTGTGTAAGACTGCAATTTAAATCAAAGAATGCGATATCGTTTGGAGAGTAGTTGATGACGTTTACATTAACTAGAATCCCCAATCCAAAATAGTTAACTTCATGATCTTTGGTTAGATAGTATATCTGATCTTTGCCAATTATTTCAAGATTGTCCCACTTAATCTGAATTACGCTTCTTTGCTTTATTAATGTATAAAGGCTTATTAACACTGCAAGAAAACTCGTAACGACCGAAATAATGTTCAATATATGCAAGTATATTACTCCTTAGTTTTTATTCCAATTATCGCATAAGAAGTAAATAAAGCCACTAAATTTTTCAATGAATGAAGAAACCATCGTGCAAGCAATCAAAATATCGTCGATGTAGTTCTGCCATTATAATCAGTTTTTGGTGCCAGAAAATCTCGCTCAAGAATAACCTCGGTTGAATCGGTAGCATATGTTAGTCATCAGCAAACTTAAAAGTTACTGAATCACAACTAACATCGATTTCCAATACGAATTATAGCCCAGCCAAGAAATTATGTTGATCTAAGTGGAAAGCTAGATTTCTCCCACTGCAAAGAGTGCCAACAAGCCATGAATAATTTTTTGTGAATTATTAGATTTGCCAGTTCTCAGCAAAACAGCAAGTGTCACGCGGCTCATAGTGGCATAGTAATCTCATTATCGCCCTAGTCAAGAAACAAGAGGGCACGATTATCCCTTTCACTGTTAATCTCAGTGTGTACTCAAATTTGTCAGCCTACCGTGGAAATTGGATATATAGCAAACAAATGATGACGAACAGTAAACTAAGCAACCGATACATTTTAGTCATTTTTACTGCCAAAAAACTTGTACAACAGATATTGAACCGAAAGTCTCGGAAAAATTCGCCCAAGCGGTTTATAATAATTATGATAAATATGGCTAAGCACATAGAAGAGGATATGTGATTATCAAATTCGAAAGGTGTGTGTTGAAATGGCATTACGGTCCTGGCAATTTAATGAGGGCGATATAGATTTTATCGAACAGAATTATCCAGATTTATATCGGGCGCTTGAACCAACACTGTCTGCAGATCGGCGTTCCGTAGCAATGAAGTCTGAGGAACAGTGGGACAGAATAGAGCATCTGTTTGTTTATGAGCTATCGGGGTCGTTCATGCCAAATGGTGAGATAACGGAAAATGGCCTCAGAATTGAAGCGATTCTTGATTTTGCATGAGTCAGTCTAAATGACTTTTGATTAATATCGGGGGATGCAGTTCACTGAGTGGTCGACAAATCATCCTAGGCGACTGCCGCAATAAATTGGTTGCATGCTGGTGCGCTTTCTCATACGAAATAAGCCATGAGATTGTAATCAATGTGCAACGAGCGATTTCGGATAGCAACGCTACCTAGCCAAATGACGGTCAATGTGTGGTTAAGACTAGGCGAATGATGTCGCCGGTCCGCCTAATTGTAAAAGCAGGTTAGTAACTGAAAAAATTCAGACAAGGTGTGTGGTTGAAATGGCATTACGGTCTTGGCAATTTAACGAGGGCGATATAGATTTTATCGAACAGTATTATCCAGATTTATATCAGGTGCTCGAACCAACGATGTCTAAGGATCGGCGTTCCGTGGCAATGAAGTCTGATGAGCAGTGGGATAGAATCGAAAATCTGTTTGTGGATGAAATTGCACTTTCCGCAGATAAAAATGGTGAGCTAACGGAAAACGGCCTCAGAATTGAAGCGATTCTTGATTTCGCATAAGCCAGTTCTAAATTGCCTTTGATTGGACTAGGGATGCGATTTGCATGCAGCAACGCCAATCGGCCAAATGATTGTCAATATGTGGTTAAGGCCAGTTTATGGTGTAACCAGTTCTCCTAACCATAAAAGCAGATTAGTCACAAAAGTATTCATAAAAGGAGCGAGTTAGATGGCATTAAGACCCTTGAGATTTTTTACTGGTGACGCCGATTTTATTCAAAAATATTACCCGGAGTTATATCGGGCAATCGAACCAACGCTGTCAGAGGACCGGCTCTTTGCCAAGCTAAATACGCGCGAACAATGGGATGAGTTGGAAAATTTGTTTGTGGACGAAATTGCGGGTTCCGCAACTGAAAATGGTGAACTGACTGAAAATGGTATCAAACTCGAATCAATTCTAGATTGTGCGTAACCCAGCGCGTTGTTAGTCATGACCAATCATCAAAAAAGGAGTCAGTCCACAAACCGGACTGGCTCCTTTTAGCTTACTGCCTAAATATGCGATTGACGTTAACTGCTCAGATTAACCTTAGTATTCCACTCGCGTCAACTGATTGATTGCGAGGCGATTCTGATAAGCAATATTTTCTAAGAATCGGTAGAGCGGTGTAAAGTCGAATGATTTCGGAAATTCAAATTTGACTTCGGCATGTTGCTCGGTCAGTCCTTGGCGGTGGACGTTGGTGAGGTAAGTGATGACGATTTCGGAATCATCAATGCCAAAACCAGCTGTTTCAGCGGCGACGTCAATAATACTCATGAAGTAAATTGAACGATAAGCAGCCTTTTTACCAGTCACGTTTTGCCGGTCCATGAAGATGATGCGGGTGTCTGTAAAGACGATCATATCGCGGACCAGTTTGTACCCACGTTCAATCTTTTCGTCTTCCATCAAAAATTTACCGAATTGCTTCTGAATTTCTTCAGGGGTAACTTCACTCATGTTACCAAGTATCCCGTTTAAGAGTCCCATCGTGTGCCCTCCAAAAATTGATTTCAGGTTAGGCGGCGGTCGTTACGTCTGTTCATATGTGACAACAATGCACGACAGCCACTAGCCTTATGATGAATTATATCGGAGCGGGGCATAAAAGAATAGACCAATCGACATAATTGAGTGTCGGTAAACGGTTTCATATAGTCACTATTACCGATACTGGTTGATCCGGAAAATCTGGCAATAATCACTTCAGTACCCACTATGCATCTTAATGGTGTTATCGTGCAATTCGCGGTATATTAAAAATATCAAATGTAAATCATTAGCTCGCACGCCCAATTTAGTGCCATGTTCGAGCAAATTCTGTACAAGCGCGGCGTTGATGGGCTGACGATGATGCCATTAATGAGGAGGTGACACTCGTGAGTAAAGTTTACACGGATGTCTTTAATATTCAGCATACCGACTGCACGGTGGTGGACACGATCAACGAGTTCAGCCGAATTTTTATTATTCAGGATAAAAATGGCTCGCGGTTCACTTGCTTAAAGGACGATGCCAAGCCGGCCAAAAAGGGAAGCGGTCACTGGACGAGCGCAAGTCCGGAAGATGCGCCGCAAGACTACGCCGTGCCGTATCGGTCACGAAAACGGCAGCGTAAAAAATTATCATAGTAAAAATAACGACCTTGTCACAGCGTGTTGAAGCTGTTGGCAAGGTCGTTATTTGATTTAGTTTAACAACGCGACACCCAGGGTCAAGTAGGTCGCAAAGCAGATCCAGATAAAGTAGGGCACCATCAATCCGGCAGCGAGGCGACTACTGCGGTAAAACTGGAGCAAGCACATCAAGACGACCAGGTCGAGCACGATAATGACGACTAAGCCCCACCAGTACGCCGATTGGCTGAAGAAGATGATCGACCAGATAAAATTCAGGAGTAGCTGAGTGCCAAATAGTATGGTATTCATCAGTCGTTCCCGTTGGGTGGTCGCCAGATAAAAGACCAGATAACCCGCGATTGCCATCAGGGCATACAGAATTGGCCAAACAATGCCAAATAGCCAATCTGGCGGTGAGAGCACGGGCAAACTCAGACTGTTGTAAATTCCTTTGATGTCACCGGAGAGCCAACCGGATAGACTACCGATAGCTTCAATAATGACGATAAAAATGACTAGATGAAGCCAGCTGAATTTGGGGCGAGTTTTAAGCATGTGGATGCACCTCGTTTCAAAGATTAGGTCGCGTCGTCGGGCATATTGATGACGGTCACGTTGACGGCCGCCTTTTGGACGACATAGGATGTGGTTGAGCCTAAGAAAATTCGTGAGACGGCGTTGGTTCCAGATTTACCCATGACAATCAAATCAATCTCATATTTCTTCGGAATTTCAGTTGCAATACTAGCTTTGGGTGAACTATTGACTTGAATTGGCAGTGATTCAACGTCCGCTTCGGCTGCCATCCGCTGGCCCCGGCGCAAAATATCACGACTATTGTCCTTCGCGACCTGAAGTAAGTTCGTATACAGCGTGCCACCATAGGCTGCGGGGCTATAGGCGTTCAGTCGGGTGATATCAATCACGTTCACGAGGTACAACTTGGACTTGAAGGTTTGCGCGAGTTGGACAGCATGTTCTAAGGCCATGTAGGCGTTGTCAGAGCCATCTAATGGAACTAAGATATTTTGATACATCGTCAGGACCTCCTGTAATGAATTATTTGTTATAAAAATCATAACATTTATATAATTATTACGTCTATCAATATGATTATGGGTTGCGTGTAAGCGACAAATCTAGCCTGATCTATCGTGATGAATTGAGGCACATCAGGTTAGCCAAATCTTTAACAGAACATGGCACCATTTGATATTCGACAAACGTATTCGATATTCGTCACGGGTGGAACTGACCGATGATGACTCGACCCAAGACAAAACGGATATCCTAACAGTCAAACTGCAAGGATATCCGTTTTAAAAATCCGCTTATTGCCAACGATTGGGCCGTGATGGGAGCACCATCAAAATAAAGAACCAGATGCCACCGATTAGCGGCACTAAGTTAATCAACAGCCACCAAGCAGAGTGGTCGCTGTCATGCAGGCGCCGGAATTTGAGTGAGAGCACCCCAAGCCAGACGATAAAGGCAATCAGATTGCTCATCGTGTTGACACTCCAGTCACTCCAATTATAAATATCATCGATTGGATGCCCGGTCACAAGCTGAATGATTGTAATAATCAAGCCCCCAAGAATGTAGTTGATAATAAGTGGCCACCAAAATTCGGACCGGGTCGCTGTCCCCGAAAAATTAAGCAAATTGTCCCAAAATTTACGATAAGCAGTTGTCATCGTTGCCTTCCCCCTGAATAAAATAATAATTGCAGCTGGATGCCGACCAATATCGTAATCGGTACCATGCTTAAGGATAGCCAATTTATGAATCAGACGCAATCAATATGCGAAATTAGCGAGAGATTAAATTTTTTATACGGATTTAGGGACGATCAAGTCAAAACGGTCGGCCAAGTAGTTCAGCTCAATCGGTAGCTTGAGGGCCGGATCGCCGTCGATTCTAGTGGTGACCGCCTGCCCGCTGACACTGGTGATCCGGACGTCGGTCGCGGTGAGCTGGGTGATTGATTGGGAGTTCTGCAGGTTACCCGTCCAAGCAAACCATAAGTATGGCAACACTTGCCGCCAACCAATATTATTGAGCAAGCTGAGATGCATCTTCCCAGGGGCCGACGCGCTGTAGGTGTGTCCGCCAACTGACTTGGTCGTGGTAATCAAACAGAACCAGGTTTTGAGCGTGCGACTGCCAGCGTGCTTGAACTGATAGCGAATCGGTAGCGATTTGTTTTTGCCGATATGCTTGATAGCTCGGTAAAGATAACTGAGTTTGCCAAAGCGCTGTTTCTCAGTCTGCCGCACCTCATTTGAAATGTCGGCCAGGTTGCCAAACGTCAATGAACTGACGACTGCGCGCCGCTGATTGCAAGCTAAAATACCCACGGATTGGAGTGCCGGTCGTTGACAAATTAGGTCGATGGCGGCCGTGGGATCAGTAGGTAAGTGGTAACGCTTCGCAAAATTATTGACGGTTCCCATTGGAATCACGCCAATTTGAATACTGGCATTGGCTTGCAGTAGGGCTGTCATTGCAACGTTCAAGGTGCCATCACCGCCGATAATGATCAAGGCTGACAACTGTGGCAAAGTCTGTTTAATGAGGGCAATTGCCCGTGGAATGCCCGGTGTTGTCAGAAGTTGTGTTTGGATGTGGTGTTTAGCTAACGCTTGGGCAGCTTGATGGGCGACCGTCGCAGCTTGCCCCTGACCGGCTTGACCGTTATAAAAGATTCCATATGTTATCGACATGATAAGCACCTCACTGTTGTAATTTTCATGATTATCGTGGCCTAATTATACCCTGATAACGAATTTGAATGGAAATGAAACGCCTATTTGGCACGGCTATCGCTGATAATGAGCGTTTTGATTGCTCAGGATAAAAATTATGGTTATGATAATTTCAATCAATAAATTATATTGTAAATTGGGAAGTGATTAACATGCCATGGTTAGCGGCAGTCTTGATGGGATTCACGATCGGCGTTATTACCAATGCCGTGGGAACTCATGACCGGCGACAAGTACGCGTTCATTTGATTTTAGGTGTTGCGGGTGCGGTGATTGGTCAGTGGTTGTTCAGCGCCGTTGGACCGGGAATCGCTGGAATGAGACTGCTACCAGTCGTGGGAAGTGCGGTTACGCTAATTGTTGTGGGAAGCGTGTTGTTACAACTCAGGCGGGTCGGGCAATCATAATTCTCAATAATAGTTGAACTTGTTAAACGAGTGGAGGTGGCAACGATGTCAAAGAAAATCAAACGGCAAGGACCTGGTTTATGGGGTAAATTATCCTTAATAATTGCAATTGGACAATTAGGATTGACCATTTATCGTGAAGTGCGCCAATTCAAAGCGCGGCGTTAAGTGAGGAGGTGGCTGCCATGCATTGGTTATGGGTGATGCTAGTCGGTGCCGCAATTGGTGCTTTTGCTGGTGCCATCGTCAGTCCGGAACGTTCATTCGGTTGGATCGGACACATCTTGGCAGGGCTAGTTGGTGCGTGTCTCGGTGAAGTATTGATTGGGCCAATGGGGCCAGAGTTCGCCGGCATGGCAGTCTTTCCAGCGGTAATCGGGTCACTAGTGGTCGTGCTGATGATGGTCACACTGATGTACTGGGCGCGCGCCCGGTGAAACAATGCGTGACACCGCTGTCAGATGCAAAGTAAGTGCTAGTCACAATTCAGCGTGAGGTCAATCAATCGATTGGTCCACGTTTTTTTGCGTTTGACAGCCGTCAAGACCAGATTGATGATCAAGGCATCAAAAAAACGTGCACCAGCCGCTAAGCCAGTCCACGTTTACGCCGTGCCCACGACGATTAATGGTCGTCAGATTTTTGCTTTAATTTTTCCTTAGCTTCATCGACGGCACCTTTCACCGTTTCTTCAGCGTCGGCCAATTTATCCTTTGCTTTTCCCATCAAAGATTGCGTTTTACCCTGTGCTTCACGCGCACGGTCCCCGGTTACCTTACCTTCGACTTCTTTGGCCTTACCACTCACTTGGTCTTTCTTGCTGTTGAACTTCTTGTTAACATCAGTCATAAATAACGCCTCCTGTATAAGAATTACCCTTAGTTTGCTATAAGTATCCACAAAAGGCAACCAATATGCACAGGTGTTATAACCACTCCGTTAAAAAAGCAATCAACAGGGCGGCGAAATTGAGTAGCCAGACTGATTGGCGCTGGTTTAAAGCAATTTCCGGATGATGAGTCAGTACGATGGCATTGCAGAAAACGAGGCCCGTCACGAGGGCGCTTAACCCGTAATTCGAGGTGACTAGCAATCGATTGTTGGCAATGCCGGCCCAGTGGGTCAAGGCGAGTAATAAATTGAAAAAACAGCTAATGATGATACTAAGACGCAATGAATTGAGTGCACGCATGCTCAGATCCTCCTTGTTCACTGTTCAGTGATAGGAAGAAGATACACCCGTGGCACCGTAAAAGCGTCTGGTAAGTTCCATTCGGATAGTGACGAAACTAAGTCGGGGGACCTAATCATACATGGCTTCAAATACGCCAATTTAGTTAGCTTAACTGTTCGCCAGCTGATTGTGTGTCGGACACCGGCATATGGGGGCAGCCAACAATGCAAAACGCACCCGACGTTGATTGAACTTGGAGCAGGAACGCGGCTATTAACGTTTCTTTCCTGATCAGCCGACAAAAAAGTCCCGCCATTCAAAATAAGTTGAATAGCGAGACTAGTTGGACCAACGTGCCTGTCCGGAGATGATGTCAGGCAGGATACGTGCTGGTAAAACAATTGAAAGGGTGAATTAGAGATTCAAATCCGTATTGTAATTGAGTGGCGACATGTCGGTACTTTCAGTAATCAAATCAGCTGCCAGTGCCTGCATCGCGTTCAGGGCAATGTCTGCGGCTGTTTGGTTCGCTGCAGTTAAGGCGGCTGTTAAGTCATCACCTGTCAGTTGGCTGACCTGTTCGTCCGTCGTAATTAGATGGTGGCCAAGTTTGATAGCGAGTTCCTTTTGAACCGTTTGTAACGCATCGTGCAAATCATGGTAGTGCGCGTCGACCAGCACGCCGACATGCTTATAGACCCAATAAGCGGAAGTTGGATCGTATTTAGCAGTGGCTACCTGGTAAGCGGCCGGCGTATCAGTAGCGCCCGCGTAGAATGGGACGTAGACGCTCTCGGCGGCCACGCCCATGGCTAACCAGTGAATGCCACTCTGTGTGACGGGCAAATCAGGCCGCAACTGCAAGACGTGTGATTCTTGTGTCTTGGCGAGGCTGATTGGGCGGTACTGATGTTTTTCAGCATCAGTACCGTTGCCGACTGGGTCAAACGGGGTGCCTTGGTAGTGTGACGCCAGGTAATCCCGGACCTGATCGATATGAATCAAGCCGTCTGCGCGTTGAATGAACGGCAGGTCAAAGGATTCGGGTGCTTGTTCAACGCTCGGTGTGAAGCAGCGCTGACCATACCAAACGCGTGGGGTATTATAGTAGCGGTCTGAGAGGTCGGCAGTACCAAAGACTTCTCGGAAATTTAGGCCGTTATCCATTGAAGCCAGCTGGTGATCAAGCACAAAATTACGAATGTTTTTCGCATAAAGATAATTATCATGGTCACTGAAGTCGATTTCTTGAATCGCAAGTTGATTGGCGACGACGGCGTATGCATCGTCTGGGATCCGTTGTGCGACCCAGTAATGTCCAGCGCCCGTTTCCATATACCACACTTCGTTGACGTCACTAAAGAGGATGCCGTTAGTTTCGTATGTGCCATAGGTCTCAATAATATGTCCGAGGCGCTCAACCCCTTCGCGTGCGGAGTGAATATAGGGGAGCGTTACGGTGACCATCGCTTCTTCACCGATGCCGTCCGTGACGTAGGGGTCCGCTGCGAGCACGCGGGTGTTGCAGTAAGCACTCTCGGTTGCGCTCATGGCTACCCCATATTCATTGATACCGTCTTCTTCGAATAACCCGTACTTGCTCGTCCATTCAGGGGTGGCCGTATACTTAGCCCGAATCTTGGGCAGTGTCATTTTAAACGGATGCTCAGCGTCACTAGATTCAAACGACTGAGGTTCATCGAATTCACGGTGCGGGTGAACGACGAATTTTTTCGCCCAGGCCGCCCGGGAGTCTTCGTTGCGGCCAATCATGGTCGAACCATCCGCAGTCGCATTCTTACCCACTAAAATACTGGTACAGGCAGAATAGGGGTTAAACTGATGAGTCAGCATAAAATTCCTTCTTTCTCGGTTTCCTAACAACTGGTCGCCGATAACTAATTATCGTGTCGCTGGTGGCCCTGGTAAAAATTGGGCGAACCAAGCCAACAAGATTTTGATTAAATTAATTTTAGCATGTTTGACGCTGATTGGGGTGGTTGGGATTTCGTTCGCTGCCGTGTGGTGTCAAAACGAGGTCTTGCGTGTGCGGTGTTATGGCATTAAAACGAGTGTTCCGGCGGGGAATCGGGTAACGGTTGGGGAGATTGGCAGTGCGCCGACGCATTGAAAGGGTTAGCCAGTATAACGCAAAAATGTCAATTTTGAGCGAACGAATTGACGGTGTCAACGACTGTTGTCTCACACCAGATGTCGGTTGAGAAAAAGTTCTGCCAACCACGACGTCGCGGCTTGCAATCCCGTTAAGATTAAAGTAAGATTAAAACATTCGAAAATAATCATCAGAATAGGAGCGTGGCCCCATGCCAATCGTACACATTGATTTAATTGCTGGTCGTTCACAAGAACAACTCAAAAACTTAGTTAAAGACGTGACCGACGCAGTTAGCAAGAATACCGGTGCACCCGCAGAACACATTCACGTGATTTTAAGTGAAATGCAGAAAAATCGCTATAGTGTTGGTGGTGTCCTCAAGAGCGACGAAGAAGCAGAATAGGTTATGGATTGCCGGACCGGTCGCATGACACGGCCGGCATTTTTTGAATGATGGCATTTGGGGAAGGTAGGTTAAACAGTGAACGAACAAATTAAGACGGATGATTTAAACGCGGCGCACCATTTAATGGTCGGCGGCGTCGATACCTTGGATTTAGCAGCGCAATACCAGACACCGCTCTACGTTTATGATACGGGCACGATTCGAGCCGAAATCGCGGCCTTTAAGCAGGTCTTTGAAACCAATCAGGTGGATTATCAAATCAGCTATGCTAGCAAAGCGTTCGCGACGGTGGCGATGTATCAATTGATTGCTCAGGAGCAGATCCATTGTGACGTCGTCTCTGGTGGCGAACTCTACACGGCGCAACAAGCGAAGTTTCCGATGGCCAACATTACGTTCCATGGTAACAATAAATCACTTGCAGAATTGACGCAGGCACTGGACTGTGGTGTTGGGACCATCGTTGTCGACAATTTTGATGAATTGCAACAATTGACGACGCTGACGAACCAGCGTCAACAGCTGACGACGATCATGTTACGGATTGCCCCTGGCATTTCAGCGCACACCCATGACTACATCTCGACCGGACAGGAAGACTCGAAGTTTGGCTTTGACTTAAATAGTGGCCAGGCAGATACCGCAGTGCAACAGGCCCAAGCAGCACCATATTTGAACTTAGTTGGGATTCACTGTCATATTGGCTCTCAAATCTTTGAACTGAATGGGTTTGAAATGATCGTCGACAAATTGGTCGATGTGTTTGCACGTTGGCAGGCGACCCTTGGGTTTTATCCTCGCATCATGAATGTCGGCGGTGGTTTTGGCGTCAAGTATACGGCGGCCGACCATCCGCTTCAACCCACGGACTTCGTGGATGCGATCGTCAAGGAAACGTTGGCACAAACGCAGGCGCACGATGTCCCGATGCTTGAGATTTGGATCGAACCCGGCCGTTCACTGGTCGCACAGGCTGGCATGACGCTCTATACGATCGGCGATTCCAAGGATATTCCGGGTATTCGCAAGTATCTCTCCGTTGACGGGGGGATGGGTGATAATATTCGGCCGGCACTGTATGAGGCGGAATACGAAGCAGTCCTTGCTAAAGACCCCACTTTACCAGCGGAGCAAGTTGCTTCGATTGCCGGTAAGTATTGCGAGTCGGGTGATATGCTGATCTGGAACCAGCAATTGCCAGCGACCAAGCCCGGGGATATTTTAGCGGTCTTGGACACCGGGGCATACGGCTATGCGATGGCTAGTAATTACAACCGCAATCCGCGGCCGGCCGTCGTCTTCTGCGAAAATGGTCACAGTCAGTTAGTCGTTCAACGGGAAAGTTATGCAGACCTGACCCGTCTAGACTTACCGTTATCAGTGCCCGAAGAAACCAAATAAGTCGAATTGAGTCTTACAATCAGGCGTTCTAGGCAGCAGCTTGGAACGCCTTTTGTTTAGCGATTCAGTCGAGTTTAGGGGGTATCTTCAAATTCAGGGACCTTGACAAGTGACGTCAATGAAATCCACACGAAGCGCCTAGGTTCAAACGGTCTCAGTGCTGCCTTCAGTGGATGGTCAGATTTTTGATCAAGACGCTTGAAACTGGCCGATGAGCCAGCCGTGACCACCCAGCAGCTGGTTTTACCTTGTTTTTAGCGTTGCTAGTGGTATGTTGAGCACGAATAAGCGGTGTCCTGTAGCCGAATCGCACGATGGCGGTGCCAGCAATCTGACTGCTTGATCGGTGCAATCAGCATGACTGATCAGTTGAGGTCGTGTGCGCGCATGCCGCCGCGGCAAGTGCGTTATTCGGCGGTTAGGATGCGGAACATGCGGCAATGGCCTAATTTTTGCTTAAATCCCGTGACTTTGCTTGCGTTCAGCCGTCAGTTTGTTAAAATTTGATAGTTAATGTAATCGATAAGGTTCAGGTGACACTTGTCGATGCACACCAGAAGTGATAAATAACCGGTGGGGGAGTTGTTAGAAATGAACAAGAAATGGCTAACTTGGCCTGTGTTTTATGAGTTGACGGAGATTTATACGGCGCCACTCAATGTCATGTGGTTTGTCTTGGGGGTTGCCATTGCCCAGTTTCACTTAGGTACGGTGAACTGGCTCAATGTTGCCCTGTGCTTAGTGGCTGTTTTTATTTTCGATTTGGCGGTCAATGTCTCCGATAATTACTATGATTACCGGCATGCGGTCGATCGTGAGGGTTACGCGCAAAACACCAATCCGATTGGTCGACTGAACTTGCCAGTAGCTGGAGTGGGACGACTTGCACTGAGTCTGTATTTGATCTCACTCGTGCCTGGAATTTGGCTCGTCTTGCGGACCGGCTGGTTAGTGCTGGCCCTGGGTATCTTAGGTTATCTGGTCGGTATTTTTTACACTGCTGGACCGTACCCAATCAACGCGACGCCATTATGTGAGACGGTCGTTGCCCTGTCGATTGCGTTCATGATTCAATTGACTTGTGTGGTCGTTTCGACCTATGGGCAGCATCCGTTGACCTGGTCGATCGTTGGCAAGACCTTCCTATTGTGCTTGCCGTTGACCCTGATCTTCTTTACGATCCAGCTCGCCAATAACACGGCGGACCGGGATGAAGATATTTTAAATCACCGCTATACCTTGGCTTATTATTTGGGTAAACCAGGTTCGGTACGCTTGATTCAAGCCTTTTTGATTATTGGCGGCGTGTGGCCGTTAGTGAACGTGTTGCTAGGGTTAGCGCCGTTAGTTACCATCTGGGTCGTCTTATTATTACCGATTATGTGGCAAGGCATGCGCCCGTTTTTCGCGGTCCAAGATAAAAATAAGACGTTTATTACGACGGTCAAAAGCGCGTCGTTATTCTTCGTGTTTTATCCAATTCTGTTTGTTTTGGGCACTTGGCTGTAACGCACGGAAGAATTGGTGTCAAAAATTCAAACATTTATCATGGTTATTTTGATTAAAGTGGACTATATTATTACCAGTTTATAAAATAGGGGTAAGCATGATGGAAACAGAACAACGCCAGCAGCGTCGAATCATATTTTATCATTTGCTCGTCACGATTTTGACGCTGTGGTCGGTCGTTAACGTGATTTTATTAGCGTTCAATATCGGTGATTGGCACCTGGAAACACGCATCAGTAACGGCCTATTAGTGGTTTTTGCGGTCGATTATTTCGTGCGGCTTGCACGCTCACCTAATCGGAAGACTTTTTTGATTCATTCGGCCTTTGACTTGATGGGGATTATTCCGATGCACCCCGTCTTTGCGCTATTTCGGCTTGGACGACTGGCGCGAATGGTCCAATATCACCATTTGTTTTGGAAGCTCGGCTGGGACGGTAAATGGACCCACGATTTTCATCGCTTTATTTATAGTACCGGCTTTATTTATTTGTTTTCAATCAGTATTGCCATTATTGTTCTGAGCGCGCTACTATTCTCGGTCTTTGAGCACCAGAGTTTGTCGGACTCACTGTGGTGGGCGATTACGACGGCAACGACGGTCGGCTACGGTGATGACACACCGCATACCGCCGTCGGAAAGGTGATTGCGGTCGGTCTGATGTTTGGTGGGATTGGGTTTATTGGTTTGTTGACCAGTACGATCACGGACTTCTTCACCCAACAAGCCAGTCAAAATGTTGAACCTGAAGCGGATCCCAACGAAGACGAATTACGCCAATTGTTAGTCAAAATCGATACGTTGACGCAAAAAGTCGATCACTTGCAAAAACAGGTCAAGCGGATTGAGAAGGCAGACCGGCGTAAGTGATGCGGCGGTGTAAAAAAAGACTGACATTTAATTTGAAAAGATGCGATAATTTTTAACGGTATTTACTGCGTATAATGGTTCAGCGTAAAGCACACTTGTCGGTGGCTTTGCGCTTTTTTTCGGCCGAAAATCGTTATGACAAAGTCAATCATTAATTTTGGGGACGCATGAGGGGATTAAAAATGGCATTTAGTTTGAAGTTACCACGCAATCGGTACGTGTTTAGTTGGTTTATTTTGATTATTTCGGTGATTTCAGTCAATGTGATTACGCCATTGATCACGTGTTTTGACGTGGAATTTAGCTGGCGGACCTGGCAACAGACACTGACCGTCCTCCCAATGATTTGGGTCGTGGTGGCCGCGCTGGTGCTAGTAACGCACCGTCCGGCAGAGCAAGTGACCCGGAAATTATTAGCACGAGACGATTCTTTTCGGGCCAATATGATTGTTAACTGCCTGGTCAATGTTTTTATGATGTCGATTGTCTTGACGGTGGTCGCCAGCTGAATCGGGACGCACCATCAGCTGGTTACCAGTGCAACAATTCTTTTATAAGTGGCCACGTAATTTTTGAATTTCATTCTTTGTTGAAGTGGCGTTAGCGCAACCAATCGCGCGGTTAGCTATGGCTAAATGGCATCAAGCCCAAACCACAAAACACCAGGGGTAAGGAAGTGCGGATAAGCAGGTCGTCGCAAAGCAGCAGTCGTCCGAGTGGGTTAAATTTCGACGGTGGTCACAGATTGACCTATGCTATAATAGCGTTAACAAGATTGAAAGGACGGTGGTTAGATGGGACAAGCGATGACACGGTGGGTCTGGTTGCCGGCGCCAGTCCTGACTCGTCAAGCCACATTCAAAACGCATTATGGTGATTTGCAACAGCACCCCTTGCCATTACGTTCGGCACAGTGGTATGTGTTTAAAGCGCAACACTGGAGTGGCATTCACTCGGCGGCACTTGCCCCTGAGCAGCAGGCGGCGTTTGTTGCGCTTGCCGCTCAGGCGGTCGGTCCTGGGCAGGCCGCAATTCAAGCAGCCCCGCAGCATCCTGTAATGACACGGGGCACCACGATTTGTTTCAATCGGTAGGTAAGTTTAGCGTCAGGACCAAGTAAGCGTTAAACTCGCACAAATAGGATCAAGATGCTATTCTCAGACTCACAAAATGAATATGAACTAAGTGAGGGTGTGAGGCGGATGAGACAAATAAGTACCGGTGGCGAGCGAAGCATTGGTCACCGAATCAGTGTCATCGTAGTCGGGGTGAGCTGTGGCGGCCTGAGCTGGCTGCAAGCATCAACAGTGGTGCACGCCGCGATTAGTCCACTGGCAGGGCCCGCGAGTCCAGCAACATTAACTAGCGCTGTGAACTGGGAGAGTCTGTGGTTATTGTTAGCAATGGCCTTGATTGGTAGTGGGTGTTGGTGGTTGAGTCGACGGTCATGATTGGTGTGTCGGTGGCAGGTGAACTGCGACGTCGATCGTGAATCATCTGGAAACGAGCGAGTTGTAATGCTGGTGGCTTGCCGGCCCTTGAACGTCGCAGTGCCTGTTTGTCAGCAGTTGGGTGACTTGCCAATGACCAAGTTATATTACTGAAGTAGTTCAGCGATGTTAGTCATTCGTCTGATTGGTATCGATTAGCGGACCGCGGAAGTGTCATCAGTCGGATTTGAGGGCCAATTAGCCTTTTGGTACAGTTCTGGTTTGTTCATAGAATTTGAGTCATGCTTTGCAAGCGAAACACGAGATTTGAATGCGTTGTTTTATAACAGCCTACAAAGCTAAGTGGCGTTTCGTTGTTGTACTTTCATCAAGCAGATAAAAACAAAGTCCTGAGATTCTTATCGTTTTGGCGATAGGAACCTCAGGACTTTTTGTTAACAATTCGGGCAGTTCTGAGTTGCTTTTTGGATAGGATAAATCGGGTTTTAATATATTTAATATATTTGATATATTTGCCTTCTTTTTATGGGCATAGTCTTCCAGAAATATAAAAAAGCTTATCCAGCCGGTCGACGTGATGAGGAATAAGTTGCAATTTACTTTTAAGTATAGTGAAAAAACAAATGATAAAAGTAAATCGCTTGAATCGATTGAAAAATATGAGTTTTGAGTTGCGCTTTTGAGTTAGTGAAATTAGAATTTAACCATCCAATTTAATTATTCTATCCTCAGCGGCGGATGATATTTATGCGTGTCAACCAATAAGCGGAAATAACCACTTTCAGAACCGCAGTCATGTGGAAATTGTTAACGGTTTGATGATTGAATAACGACTGCGCCTTTTCTATTTTGTGTTCGATCGGGCTAGTGCATTGAATGGGCACTAGCCTTTTTTGAAAACAGCTTTCCTACATGTAAGGAATCGTTTGTCTTAACGACAACTTTTTCTCTGACGAATTGTCTACCTCTCTTCTCAAAAACAGATCAGTAATTATTAAAAAGGCGGTGTCTAATGAAGCTGATAAGGAGTAGAGACGCAATCAAAATAATTGTCTCACAGATTTGTAGTGGTGTTGCCACTTGGTGCATCACTTTAGGAATACAAATGATAATTATTTTTAAGTATAATGCGAATATTGCAGGCGTCTCAGTGTTATATGCAGCTGCTTTGGTGCCCAGAATTGTGTTACCAAGTTTTATTGGATCTCTATTGGATAAGCTGGGTAATCGGATTTACTTTGTGAGAGGTGCGCGTATAGTTGCAGGTTTCATCGCAACTGTTTGTTATTTTCAGAAAGATAGTGGGGCTTTATTGTTCATGGTCATTCTATTAAATTCAGCTTTATCTGTAGAAGAACCAGGAATGATAGGAGTAATTAGAAATTTGCCACAGAAAGACCACACTCAAAATTTTAACCTCTTAGGGATTTATTATATGCTGGAGGATATTATCAAAATTCTTGGTCCAGCAATGGCTGCTGGAATATCATTTTTCTTAGGGATAACTAGACTATTCTCTTTAGCTGTTATTCTCTTTCTTCTTTCTTTTGTCCTTTTGAATGTACAGACTGGCAAGGACATTAACAATGTCAAAGGTGAAACGAGTAAAAAATCAATTAAACTGGAAGTCGTGAAGGAAATATTCAGAAATAAAGAATTAGGCTACGTTTTCGTTATCGTCTTTACCTTCTTATTTGCGCTAAATGCCATTGACACAAGTTCAGGTATCTTGATTCGAACATTCACACACAAGTCATATGTACAGGCTGTTTTCGTTACATTGATGGGAGTTGGCGGTACATTGGGCGCCTTAAGTGTTCTTAAATTGGATAAGAAGTATAAGTTATTAAATATATGTTTGATCAGCATGTTCTGCTTTGGTATTTTAATTAGTCTTGTCGTATTTGTAAAAAGTTTAACCTCGCTGCTGTTAATTGTGACGTTAGCCGGTATCTTGTCACCTGGAATTATAATGGCGGCTGAGTTGAAAAAGCAAAAATTAATTGATAAAGAAAAGGCTAGTCGTTTATCAGGGATTACTGTAACTGTTAATTCTATCGCACAATTAGCTGGGATAGCACTATCACCGCTAATTGCCACGAAAATTTCAGTTAATGGTATCTTTGTCTTTTGCGGATTGTTAATGATCTTGGTCGCACTCTTAGGAATCGTAGGACATAGAAGGATGGCAAAGGATTAATATAAAGCTTCAATTCTTGTGGCAACTAGTGCTTAATAAAGTCTAAGAATTCTAGATATACACTAAAATAACAGTCCAAGTATCTGGAATTCAGCCATACCAAGTCCGAGATTGTTTACGATACTGGAATGTTATTATTGTGCTAAAGCGTTTTCGATTGTTTGTCGGACGGTGTTGCGTTTGTGATGTTGTTAAGAATCTTTCATCTTAGAACGATGACATGTCCAAAATTGAATTGCATTTTTAGCTATTACTCGCTGTAATGGTTGACCAACATGATCCACATCAGTTAATACAACTGGCCCGGAACAGTGTGCCAGTCGCTCTGGTGTAGCTGTTACATCAGATACGGGAGTTGGTGTGATTTCATAATTTAAGACAACCCAGGCGACTGATACTAACATTTGTGCTTTAAAGCCGTAACAGGGTATTTTCCTTGTGGCATTGTAACCAATATTGCCGTCGCCATCAAAACTTTTAGGCCAGACGTTACGTACTTTTACACAAAACGGTATCGGAAAACTATTAATAATGCCAATCGAACTGTAATGGGTAGATTCGCGTAACACCACGCCGAATCGCATTAATAACCGGTAATGATTTGCTAGAGCGGCTATTAAAGTAATGACGTGACGGGTCTTGATTCGGGCTCCCAAATGCTTGACCAATTTAGCATTGGTTAGTTGATATTCTTCTCGCGTCATTTTTGGTAGCAACTTTCATCAAAATTCTTCCGGGGATAAATTGGCATTTATTAACTCAAATAGTGGCAAATCAGGGATATGCTGGGCACATAACCTGATTTAACCACTATTCATAAATTCGTTTTTCGCTGAGTTCAGGAGGTTTAAAGAAGTCGTAAATCGCTTTTTATGCTAAGCGGTCTTTTTTCCGCTTCTTAATGAGGGTGGATGCATACATGGCAATAATTGAAGCTATTCCAATGTACAGCAAGCTCAACATTGAAGATCCAGTGATTGATGCATCTGTAATATACATTTGATTAAGAATAAGATCATAGGCAAATCGAATTGGGGTAATATCATAAACGTAATTATGGTAGAAGGGACTCAGCATTTGCGGAATGAAAGTGATGACTGCCATGGAACCGATCCAGATAATAAGCAGTAATGGCCATCCTTTTAGTCCAAGTAAATCGAGTACAGCTGACTGCAGTAGATAGAAAACAAATGAGATACCACCAATCATCAGTAGGAATTGTTTTGGATCATGAATTGGCACAGAATAGCAAACTTTTGTGAAGAAGTATACTGATACAGCGATCGCAGTGACAATTGCGACGCCCGAAATCAATTGACTTGTGACACTAGTTAATGAGAGGCGGCCATCCGTACGTTTTTGCTCATTCTTACTATGGTCTCGCCAGTTCAGTAAACTAGCAATAAGACTACCGAGCCAACAGAAGATGGTTACTAAGAATGGCGCCATACCACTTATTTCCTTAGTTGAAACTTTATTGCGTTTGATAAGTGTTGTGTGAATTGGTGTTTGCAATTTAGACCAGTCCTGAGGAGAGAGTGTTAGTCCTGACTTATTTGCAACGGTGATATATTCGTTAGAAATCTTCTGGTTTAGATGGTCAGTCATCTTTGGAAGTGCAATAGTTAAAATATTTGCAACGGTCATATTGCTTCCTTGACTGACGTATAAAGAGATTTTTGCTTGTTCGGGGGTCTTCTTGGTCAATGAATTTGCCAAGGCCCTTTGTTGTTGGAATGGTGCCGTCTCGGCAACCATTGGCGTTTTAACTACCAGGGCAGCGAGCTTCTGAGTGATGATTTTGCCCTTTAAATAGTCTGTTTGCTGATTGATAGCTTGAGTAAATCCCGAATGAATAACAACCGCCCCGTAGTATTTTCCGGATGCAAAGCCTTTAGTGAGTTCACTCGTGTGGGTGACATTGACCCATTTGATTTCAGCGCTTTTCTGATGACTCTCTTTCCGTAATTTCTTTACAACATTCTTAGCATCTTTACCGTTATCGTTTACGACTAGCGCTAATGGTAAATGACGAACCTTGACTGTGCTCCTAGCGCCAACTTGCGCGAAGGCAAATAATCCAATTAATACAGCAGCGACTAACATGCTGATCCAGATACTTTTTCGCTTAAACACATTGAACATTTTCACGACCCCCTTCTTTATGCTACGAGTAGTTTATATTAATTTTGAAATGAAAAACATGGCCAAATTAATATGATTTGTGTCATAAGGGGACAAATGGCAGCAATATGAGCCATAGGGTTACAGAATTGGCAAAACTGGTAATGGAGGAATCGATATGACGGATTTTAGGATGAAAAAGACTGACGATGTGATCACCAAATCATTTGTTGACCTAGTAATAGAGAATGGATTTGACAACGTTACGGTCAAGGACATCGCACTCAGATCGATGATTAGTCGTAAAACGTTCTATTTACATTATGAAGACAAATTTGCACTGACGGATGCCATATTACAAGACATTCTAACGTGGCTTGATGAGACATTGAAAAAGAAACGAGCACTCATAGATCAGGGAATTGTCTTAAGTCGCGCAATTAGTAAATTGGAACCTGAACTTAGACAATTACTACTGTGTTGGAACAGACCAATACATGCGATAATGACCATCCCACAAGCTAAGATGCAACTAATGGATGGCCTTAAGGATATTTTGGGTCAGCATTTACAGGCCGCTTTCAAGCATTCGGAGTCGGATTTGGAACTTAATGTCATTGGTGGCATGATGCTAGGGATGATCAGATATTACTTGCAGACAAATGAATTTCCATCAAGCAATGAACTTCACCAATTATCAGACACTCTTAATTTGATATTTAAAGCTTAGTATCAGTCAGCCAGATCTCGATAAGTTGTGGCACGGCGCATGCTAGCTAGGGTTGGTAATGCATTATCTTGTGAGAAAATGCTTGCGGGTCTTGTTCAATCCGCTATACCATAGTATGGTAAGGATAAACAAGTTAACGGGAGTGACAATATGGACTGGGAAGACTACTTTCCAACGGCAATCGCTGAACGTGGGTACGATTATTATTCAAAGGGGTATGTGACTGATTTAAAGCAGACCGAAACACAAATTACGGCAACGGTTACGGGCACGCAGGACTATTGCGTGGTGATTGATCTCGCTAATGGTGACTTTCAGGATGGCACGTGTGAGTGTCCGTATGCCAATAGTCATCCGTACTGCAAGCACATGGCGGCCGTTTTGTACCAAGCGACGGCGGCAGACAAACCTGCCGGTCAACATCAAGTTTCTAAAGCACCAACTGATAGCGACAATCATGAGCAGACTGCCACTAAGCTGGTTGAGCGGGCGACTGATCGGCAAGTCCGGGACTTTTTGAGTGTGGTGTTGGCCCATGACAATCATCTGCTCAAGATGTTCCGGACGGTCATAGGTGAGACTAATGTCGTGACAGATTTACCTAACTATCTCGCGAGTGTTGACGATTTATTTGATAGTAACGCGGATGCCGGTGGTTTTATCGATTATGGCGCGGCGACAGATTTCGGTGATGAGACCTTGACTTTCCTAAACGAAGAGGTACAGCCGTTGGTCGATCAGGGCGAGTATGGTTTGGTATTTCAAATCTTGGCGCATCTGATGCTTAAAATCGACCACGTCGACATTGATGATTCCGATGGTGAGACAATGATGATCGTGAATGCTAGTGTCGACTTGTGGGAAGCTGTCTTGACAAAAGCCGACGCGGATTTGCAGCAGCAGGTGTTTGATTGGTTATGCAAACAATTAGCGAAACCGTTGAATATCATTGAAGATACGCTTGATGATTTATTATTCACATATTTCAAGACGCCGGCGTTTATTGACGCAAAGTTGGCGTATACCGCTAAACGGTTTCGTGCGGTACAAAAGCACCCGGATTCCTGGAACTATGACTGGCAGACTGAAAAATGGCTAAAGCACTATTTGCAAATGATGACTGCGGCGCATATGCCTGATAAGCAAGTGATTGAATTTTGCAAGGCTAATTTGGCGACACCGCAAGTCCGCCTGTTTTATAGCCAGTTCTGTCTTCAACATCACGATGAAGCACACGCGGTCCAATTGCTAAAAGATGGCAAAACCTTGGTCACGGACAATCGAAGGATGTTAGCGGAGTTTAGTCGCCAACTAAAGGATGCTTATCAGCAATTAGGTGAACAACAATTGTATCGTCAAGAATTATGGCAATTGTTGACTGAATATGCGCCAGCGGATGAGGCGCTATTTTCAGAGTTGAAGCAGAGTTACCCGGCCAAGGATTGGCCAGCGGTTCGTGAGCAACTGTTGACGGCGATAGCGAAGAATTCCAATGTTGATTTGAAACCACTGTACGTGCAAGAAAAGCTATTGGACCGGCTATTAAAAGCGGTCGTGGCCGCGGACGGACTCTGGGATTTACAGACCTATGAGTCTTTATTGAAACCACATTTTTCAAATCAGCTATTAGCCAAATATGATCATGAAGTGCGGAAGATGGCTACGGCTACTGGAACTCGGCGGAAGTATCAACAATTAGTTCGCATATTGAAACGGATGCTCGATTACCCGGATGGCAAATCAATCGTGCAGACGATCGTCCATGATTGGCAGCAACAATATCCGCGACGCTCAGCAATGATGGATGAGCTCTCACGGCTAAAATTGTAATTGATCGTTAGTTGGCGCAGCAATCGCGCACAGATTTGAGTTGCACCGCTAAGCTTAGGATAGGTTCCTATCCAAAACTTAGCGGTGCTTTTTTTAGTGTCTGGACATGAGTGATAACTAGGCGGTGCAAGCCCGTTGTGGGCCGTAGTAGTCGGAATCACGGGCTGAGAGCAGGCGCGTCCATCGTGAGGCGGCGTCTGAAGGAACGCATTGTCATCAGATTGATGTCGTCACTTGGAATCGCAATAGATGGTGTAGAATTTGTTAATTTTATTCTTATTAATCAAAAAAATAATGACGCTTAAAAGGCGCATGACACCGGGAAAAGACGAGTTTATCCCGCGAGTGAAGGAACTATCTGCACTTGCATAAATATTAAAGTATGATTAAAATGGGTCTTATTAAATAAATGGGGGCTTGCAGATGATTAGTAATAACCACCGTTTGGACCAACAGCTGATTGAACGTGAAGACCATTATATGGCGACGGCCGCACGCATCAATTATTATGACTTAGTGATCGACCACGCGCACGGTGCGCTGCTCACCGATGTTGACGGCAATCAATATATTGATTTATTGGCAAGTGCCTCGGCCATTAACGTCGGTCACACGCATCCGCGAGTGGTCAAAGCTATTCAGGACCAGGCCGCTAAGTTAATTCATTATACGCCGGCGTATTTTCACCACCAGCCGGAACAACAGTTAGCGGAACGGTTAGCCAAGTTGGCTCCGGGAACTGACAATGAAGTGATTTTCGGTAATTCCGGGTCGGATGCCAATGACGCCATCATCAAATTCGCCCGGGGCTACACCAAGCGTCAATACATAGTGGCCTATACGGATGCTTACCATGGCTCAACTTATGGCTCGATGTCTTTGTCGGGCGTCAGCCTCAACATGACGCGTCATATGGGGCCACTATTACCTGGAGTCGTGCACGTGCCATATCCAGATACTTACCGGCGACTGCCGCATGAGACGGATCATCAGTTAGCGCTGCGGTACTTTGATGCGTTCAAAGCACCGTTTGAATCGTATTTACCAGCTGATGAGACGGCCTGCGTCTTGATCGAACCGATTCAAGGTGATGGTGGGATTCGCCAAGCACCTGAGGAATACGTTCAACTTGTTTATGACTTTTGCCATCAACACGGCATTTTATTTGCCGTTGATGAAGTCAATCAGGGCATGGGACGAACGGGCAAAATGTGGAGTATTCAAAACTTTCCTGGTATTCGCCCGGACCTGATGTCTGTCGGCAAGTCGATTGCTTCAGGCATGCCACTGAGCGCTGTGATTGGGCGGCGTGAGATCATGGAAAGCCTCGGTGCACCGGCCCACGTCTTTACCACCGCGGCTAATCCGGTCTGTTGTGCGGCTGCGTTAGCGACGCTCGATGTGCTGGCTGATGAAGAATTGGTTGAACGGTCCGCACGTCTGGGTCGTTACGCGGAAAGCCAGTTTTTGGACTTACAAACGCGGCACCCCAAAATCGGTCAAGTGCGGATGTATGGGCTGAATGGTGGCATCGAGTTAGTCACTGATCAAGCCAGTCAACAGCCAGACCCAGAATTTGCGAGTGATGTCATTTACGCCGCGTTTGAGCGGGGTGTCGTCATGATTACGCTCAAAGGTAACATTTTACGGTTCCAACCACCGCTAGTCATCACGAAGGATCAGCTCGATACAGCGTTAGCGGCCATCGATGACGCGATGACTGCGGCGGAACAGGGACGCGTTCACCGGCCACAAGGAAAAATGGGCTGGTAACGGTTAATTTTAGGAGGAATTAGATGCAACGCTTATTCAAACGGTTAACACTAAAAGAAGACCCCAGTATTTATGAGGATAAGGATTCCCATTTGGCCCGGGTATTAACGGTCAAGGATTTCTTAGCCCTCGGGGTCGGGACGATTGTTTCAACGTCAATCTTTACTTTACCTGGCGTCGTGGCGGCGGAACATGCGGGCCCCGCGGTGGTCTTTTCATTTATCGTGGCGGCCATCGTTGCCGGGCTAGTTGCTTTTGCCTACGCTGAAATGGCGGCGGCGATGCCGTTTGCTGGTTCAGCCTATTCCTGGATCAACGTCATGTTCGGTGAATTCTTCGGTTGGATCGCCGGTTGGGCGTTGTTAGCGGAATATTTCATTGCGCTGGCCTTCGTTGGTTCCGGGCTCTCTGCCAATTTGCGGGGACTCTTGACACCACTAGGATTAAAGCTCCCGAATGCCTTATCGAACACCTTTGGCACGAACGGTGGGGTGGTCGATTTGATTGCCGTGCTGGTGATTGCATTGGTTTCACTGTTACTGTCTCGTGGTGTCAGCAAGGCGTCCCGGGTGGAAAACGTCCTCGTTGTCCTGAAAGTCCTAGCCGTGTTGACCTTCATCGTGGTTGGTGCGACGGCGATTCATTGGCAAAATTACGTCCCGTTTATTCCGAAGTACCATTTAAACGCGGATGGTAGTGCGTTTGGTGGCTGGCAAGGAATTTACGCCGGGGTCTCGATGATTTTCTTGGCCTACATTGGTTTTGATTCGATTGCGGCTAACTCAGCTGAAGCGAAGAATCCGGGCAAAACGATGCCTCGTGGGATCCTGGGCTCACTAGTCATTGCGGTGGTGCTGTTTGTGGCCGTTGCGTTGGTCTTAGTCGGTATGTTTAAGTATTCTTCTTATGCCAATAACGCGGAACCAGTTGGCTGGGCATTGCGGCACGCCGGCCATCCAATCGTGGCAAGTGTCATTCAGGCGATTGCCGTCTTAGGGATGTTCACCGCCTTGATTGGGATGACGTTAGCTGGTTCACGCTTGATTTATTCTTTCGGTCGCGATGGCATGTTGCCAAAGTGGTTGGGTAAATTAAAGCACAACCAACCGAACAACGCGCTACTCGTGTTGACGATCGTCGCGATTATCATTGGGGCCTTTTGTCCATTTGCGTTCTTAGCCCAATTGATTTCCGCGGGGACGCTGATTGCCTTCATGTTCGTTTCGTTAGGCATTTATGCACTCCGGCGACGTGAAGGGGTCGACATTCCTGAACCAGCCTTCAAAATGCCATTCTATCCAGTCTTACCAGCTGTGGCCTTCTTGGGTGCACTGTTCGTGTTCATGGGCCTCGATATTCAAGCTAAATTGTACGCGGGTATCTGGTTCATCCTGGGCCTGGTGATCTACTTCTGTTACGGCATGCGCCATTCATACCTCGCTGGCAAACAACGTCAAACGACGACTACTGAAAAGTCCAGTGTGCAAGTGGATAAGTCGGCCGTTGAGGAACAAGAAGATTAGTATTTGTGATTAGCGATAACTGAATGAAAACATAAAATCGGCGTTTCGAGTGTGTAGGCTCGAAACGCCGATTTTTTTGGATTACTTCGCATCGCAGTTGCAAAGCGGGTGATTTAATGATTGATACCATTCGTGATCAAGTCGTGTTTACAACTGGTAGTGGTGGGATTTGCCAGGCCCGGCCGGACGGTAACCCATTCAGAAGACTGACAGCAACACCAACAATATTATGGCGTCGGTCGTGGTCCATTGATCGGCACGAGCTGTGCGGCATGGCTCAGCTACGGGCGACTTATTCGGCCAGTTCAAAGTAGTCGTTCAAATACCGAGCGACGCCATTTTGGTCGTTGTCATACGCTGTGATATCATCCGCGGTCGCCTTGATTTTGTCCGTCCCGTTGGCCATCGCAACCCCCAGACCCGCGTATTGAAGCATCTCTAAGTCGTTGTGCTCATCACCAAAGGCAATAATATTGCGCCGGGCGATTTGTAAGTGGTCTGCTAAGTAGGCGACCCCTTTGGCTTTATGAACACCCTTGGAGGTGATTTCTAAAATCGCATTCGGGCCACCCCAAACACCGACATCGACTTGGTCACCAAACCGGTCAGTGATCCAGTCAATAATTGCATCACGCCGGTCGAGTTGGACCAATAGCACCAAGGAATTTGGATTGCGGGTCAGTGTGGTGGGTGTCAAACGGGGACTATCCGCAATTTCTGGGAAGAATTGCCCGGCAATCAAGTCTTGCCCGGCAGTCATCGTACTGGTTTTATTTTCAGCAATAATTTCATTGATGCCCAAGTGTTCACGATATTTGACCAATGCGAGCACGATGGCTTTATTAATGGTGAACTGATATTCTAACGGCCATTCTTGGTGAGGTAGGTGGCCAAGGGAGCCATTGAAATTAATCATTGGGCTCGTGAGATGGAGCTCATCGTAAATCGACTGAGAGCCTTGATATGAGCGACCAGTGATGATACTGACAACGTGGCCCGCTGCTTGCAAGCGCTGCATGGTGTGGATCGTCGCTGAATTGAGTTTGGATTCAGCATTGAGTGTGGTGCCATCTAAGTCTAACGCAATTAGTTTTCTTTCCATTTTGACAAACATCTCCCATATCTTCCGGTGGTTAATTAGTTTAATTTAGCATAAATATCGCTCGAATGCGAATCTTTGCCACCTTACAGGACTGGTGAAATGTGGTAATCTAGTTGAGGATGATTTATCGCGTAAGGAGGAGAATCTGTTGCAATTACCAGCAGCGTTTATTCAAAAATATCAAGACTTATTGGGTGACGAAGCCCCCGCTTTTTTAGCGGCTTTCGATGGGCCCGTGGAAAAGGGGTTTCGAGTCAACTCCAATAAGGCGACGACTGCCGCCATGCACGCCAAGATGGACGCACCGATTGCTTACAGCCCGATTGGATACTACGGCAAGGTCAACGGCAACGCGTTGGAACATTTAGCCGGGGCAGTCTATAGTCAGGAGCCGAGTGCCATGACAGTCGGTGAGTTCGCCAAACCAGAATTGGGTGAACGGGTGCTCGATTTATGTGCTGCGCCAGGCGGCAAAACGACCCACTTACTCAGCTATTTACAACAAACCGGCTTATTAGTCTCTAATGAGATCAATCCCAAACGGGTGACGGCACTGGGTGATAATGTTGAACGTTATGGCGCCCGTAATACCGTGATTACCAACGCAACACCTGCAGCACTCGCAAAGGAGCTCCCTGGATTTTTTGACCGCATTTTAGTCGACGCACCGTGCTCTGGTGAAGGGATGTTTCGTAAGGATCACGATGCCGTCCAATATTGGACACCTGACTATCCAGCCGAATGCGCCACTCGGCAGCGTGAAATCTTGACTGAGGCGGTCAAGATGCTGAAGCCCGGTGGCCATTTGATTTATTCGACCTGTACGTTTGCGCCGGAAGAAGACGAGCAGATGATGGCATGGCTGTTGGCGACCTACCCAGAATTCGAACTGGAAGCTCTGCCCAAGACCGCGGGCATTGCGGATGCGCGACCAGAGTGGGCTGATGGCAATCCAGAGTTAGCCAAGGCGGCCCGGTTATTCCCACACTTGATGCGTGGCGAAGGCCATTTTATCGCCAAGTTGCATTATCGCGGCACCGACACGGTCAAAGCCAAAAAAGTGGTTCGTGAACAGTTGAGTGCGCCGCAACGTCAATTGTGGCAAGCGTTCGAACGCCAACAGGGTTTGACTAGTTTGTCAGGCTTAGTTTTGCAAGCGCATGGTGATCAACTTTACGGTGTGCCTGAATTAATGCCCGTTCTGCGGAAAGTTAAGGTCTTCCGTCCCGGAATTTTACTTGGGACCTTCAAGAAAAATCGCTTTGAACCGAGCTACGCCTTAGCGCTTGCTAGCGATGGACTTGGGATGACGACCGTCTCCATCAGTAGGGACCAGTGGCAACAATATGTTCATGGTGAGACGTTTGACTTAGCCACTAGCGCGGAGACCGGTTTTCACGTGTTAGTGTGTGACGGCCTACCAGTTGGTTACGGCAAAATCGTTGGCAAGACGGTCAAAAACTTTTTCCCGAAAGGCTTACGATTCTTGGCAACGCCGGAGAATACTGAGTTATAAGTTGACCAGCAGCGTCTATTGTCGCCATGCAAGTCGAGTACTGGCGTGTTGTTGCGACAAGTCTGGTCAGACCGTGGTACGTGGCTTGAGCGGCGAGTCCCAGCTGGATCTGGTTTCATGGTAAACTGAAAGATGCGCAATCGTGGCAATGATTACGCCATGGAGAACAACCGTAATATTGGAGGAGAAGCTATGTATTGCCCAAATTGTGGGAAAAAGAATGACTTAGACGCCTTGTTCTGCGAAAACTGCGGGGCCCGTCTGATTTTGCCAACCTCGTCGAGTGCAGCGCCGCGTTCAGCGGCCAGCTCGGCAACAACTCACGCAACCAGTGAGAACGCAGCATCCCGTGCGGACACCCGTTCAGCGGCTGATGTTGATGATCACACGACTAGAGCGGCTCAGTCTGACTCATCAGCCGGGGTCGAAAACACGGTTGATGATACTGATGACACGGTGGCGCCCACCACGCGTTCAGCGCAACACGCCCAGCAAAGTCCACGACCACCGCATCGTGGCCTGCCAGCGCTCTTACTGGCCCTCATTGTCATTGTGCTGGTGGGTGGTGGCTACTACTGGTTCAGCCACAACAGTGCCAACACGGATTCGACTACCACGGCAACGTCGAGCTCGTCAACAGCGACGAAGTCCTCATCATCATCGTCGGCTGCCAGCACGCAGTCATCATCGAGTTCGACCACGAAAACTGCGGCTAAATGGTCGACGGCCAAAATGAGTGAATTGTCCTCGTTTATGTCGACGTGGCAGGATACGATGAATCAATCGTATGCAGGCACTTATGACGGTCAAAGCGTGTCGGTCGATGGTTTAGACTTACCAACTGATATTCGTGACAACAATTATCAAGACAAAATCACCGTTAATGGTAATGCCGTGAAATTGACCTGGACGACTAAAGCGAATACGGATGCCAACTATCAAGTCGTGGCCGCCGCAGCTTATCAGCATGGTACTCAGGTGATCATTTACTTGTACGTCTTCCATGATGGGTCACCAGATGTACTGGTTTCACAAGATACCAACACCACGTATAACTTTACGAGTTCTGCGAATACGGATTTACAAAATGGCTTTGCGAAGATTGCAAATGCTGATTAGAATATAACGATGAATTGAAACGTGCGTTTGGGCTGTGGCTCGGGCGGACGTTTTTTTGGTGAGTGAAAAAACTGGATAGACTAGTTGTTGATACTCGACTGACCAACGTCACTGTATGAGAGAATGATGAAATATAGTTCATCAGATTCAAATCATATGTTAATATTATCAACTAGATACGCAGTGAGGTGATTAAGATGAGTATTACAATGCAAGATGTATTAAAATTATCCGCCCTGAAGGGATGCCAGATACTTGCGGGTCAATCAGCATTGCAAAAAACGGTTGCCTCCGTTTCGGTACTAGAGTATTCGAAACCAACCTTAGTCCAGAGTGAGATCTATCAGCATATCAGATTTAGCAATGATGAAATTGTCTTAACCGCATTTGCAAGTGTACGCGATGATGTTAATGCTCAGTGTCGAAATATTGAAACTTTAGCTGCTGCTGGTGAGATTGGTATTATTTTGTTCTATGTCGGTATTATCATTCCGGAAGTTGACCCTGCCGTCATTGATCTAGCAAATCGTTTGAATTTTTTAATTGTGATGATGCCCAAGAATGCGCCAGAATTGACTTACAGTAGTGTCATTTCTGAAATCTTGTTTTCAGTTTACAATGATCAGATAACCAATCCAAATTTCTCCAGTGAGATTGTTGAAAAGGTTTCTAAAATGCCGAAATCACGGCGTAACCTCAATACGGTTCTGCGACTGTTAAGTGATCAACTTAAAGTCTCGTTGGCCTTGGTGGATGCGCGAAAGAACTTAGTTTGTGTAGAAAATTGGCCGCGAACGAATAAAATCAATTGGTTAGATTGGATGGGAGATAATCAACACGAGTCATCGGAGGTGTCATTTTATCAGGATAAACTGGGTTCATCTGAGGAATGGCAGTTGGCTATTTTAAAGGAACAAGGTCAAATGACGCAGCTAATCCATCAACGAATTCTTGAAACGGTTCGAATTGCACTCAACTTGTGGGGTGAAGATGTTAGTCGCGACAGTCCGACCGCTCAGCTCATTAGTGCAATTATGCAAGCGCGTTATCAGCGGGCGATGCAATTGGCGAAGCAATGTCACCTAAATATTCATAATTTTACGACTTTGCTGATTTTAAACGGTCGTGCGGTGTCGATGTGGTCTCAGCGTGATATTCGACAGTTTGCAGCGGATATTGAACCATTCATTGGGCCATGTCTTTGCGAGTACTACCATGATGACATCGTGGTTATCACAACGACTAAAAATGCCGTTTCTGATGAACGGGAGGCCTTACAGCAACATCTTGAAAGCTACCGTTCATCATCAAAAGATGAGCTTGTCAGTGTGAGCTTCAATCATTTGGACAGTCTGAAACAGCTAACGGCTGCATATGAGCAGGCTGCTGATTCATTTACGGCTCTACAACTAATTTTTCCAAGTCGGCAATCATTTAATAGCGGTGATATTGAGTTCGGCCACCATTGTCAATCAATGGTATCGCAAGAAACTAGTTGGCTGGCGGCGCGTGTTCAGCGGTTGGAAAGGTTGAATGCAGATTTGCAACAAACACTGCTTACTTTTTTGCTTGATGACAACCGTAATATCGAACTAACGGCTGGTGACTTATTTGTGCATCCAAATACGGTCAAGTATCGGCTTAAAAAATTGGATCAATATTTTGGCTTTAAAGTTGGACGCATGCCAGAATCGTTAGAACTCTATCAGTTGGCGGCTTGTTTGCGTATCATGCGTGGTCATGCTTAAGCCAATCGTCTCATTTTGTCTATTTAGACAATGATGAGACGATTTTTTTGTTTTGATGACTAATGACATCGAGTGAAAATAACAGTAATATTTTCATCAATCAATTAATTAGAAATTGATTAGCTCATAAATCTAATTTTAATATTCACGAGGTGATTTTTATGGAAAATAAAGAATTACGGCTGTTGGATATTGTTCCGGTAACCGCACCGGGTATTTTAAGTCAAACTATGATTGAGGACATGACAAAGTATTTGATGAAAACCACTCAAGTTGAGCATGTTCAGATTGAAGATGGACCGGTGACAATTGAGAGTGAGTACGACGAAGCCTTTGCAGCACCGTCTGTTGTCCAACTTGCGGAAGACACTAATCGTAACCAAGCGTTTGACGGCATCTTCGTGAACTGCTTTGGTGATCCAGGTGTTCGTGCCACTCGTGAGAAGTTGAAGACTGTTGTATTTGGTGGCTTTGAGCCTGCTATGTACTTGGCACTTGGGTTAGGTGATTCCATCAGTATTGTGACGGTGCTGAAGAATGTGGTGCCAATGCTGACTAATGCGGTTCAAACGGCTGGTATCGCGAATCGAGTGACTTCCATTAGAACACTGGATATCCCCGTATTGCAGCTTGAGCAGCGGTCTGTATTAATGACCAATTTATATCGTGAATGCAAAAGGGCGGTTGTTGAGGATGGTGCTAGCGTCATTGTCATGGGATGCACTGGTATCGTCGGCATCGTTGAGGAAATGACGACGCGTTTACACCAGGATGGCTATGATGTGCCCGTACTAGAAGCAGGGCAATGTGCAATGCTTTTAACTGAATTGTATGCACGGTTAGGCGTTTATCCAAGTCGTCAAACGTATATGACACCGCCAAGTAAAACACTTGAGTAGAAAGGAATGGTTGAATGAAAAAAACAAAACAGAATCAAAATTGGATTAGCCTAGCATTTGTTTGGGCTGGGGCGCTCGTCTCTATTCCTAGTTTACTATTAGGTGGGACGTTGGTTGCCGGAATGTCGCTGGGAATGACACTATTGACGGCTCTCATTGGTTACGCGTTAGTGATCATGATTTTTCAGGGGATGCAGAGCACTGATTTAGGTCAACCAACTGTAAAAGTGGCAGAACAGGTCTTTGGAACCAAAGGCTCGCAGACGGTCATCTCTGGATTAATTATGATTGGTTGCCTTGGTTGGTTTGGCATTCAGGCCAATGTTTGTGGGGAAGCTTTCGTAAGTTTTCTGAAAGTCTTTGGTGTGACGATTCCAACGAGTCTTTCGTCGCTATTATGGGGGCTGATCATGGTGACCACTGCAATTTACGGCATTAGGGTTATTCGTTACTTGACATACATAGCTGTACCATACTTAGTCATTGTTTGTTTATACGGACTTTATCAAGCACTTACAACGGTTTCGGTTTCTGAGTTAGTAGCTTATCAACCAAGCAGCACGCTATCGCTTGGAACAGGTCTGACTGTGACGCTGGGTTCATTTGCCATTGGGGCGGTCATTGCAGGCGATTATTCGCAATATTCGCCCCGGCGTCAAGATGTCGTTAAGGCCGCCATCTTTGGTGTTATTCCTGCCGGTGTTTTAATGATTGGTGTCGGTGCGGTATTAACGATTGTCTATCACAACGCCAATATTAGTGGTGTCTTTTCAAAGATTGGGTCACCGGCTGTCGGTGTACTGGCACTAGTGCTTGGTACATGGAAGGTGAATGTTATTAATGCCTTTTCCGGAGGGATTGCCTTGAATAACGTATTTAATGTTCCAGCAAAATATCATCGATTGACAACCTTCCTGGTCGGACTAGTCGGAACAGTACTTGCAATACTGGGTATCATGAACTACTTTACACCGGTGATGAACATTCTTGGTGCGATGATTCCACCAATTGCAGGTGTGATGTCAGCTGCCTACTGGGTAACCCATCATGGCAATCAAAATGAGTGGGGTTCGTTTAAAGGTGTTCGGTGGTCCGGACTAGCAGCATGGGGATTAGGCGCAACGGTTGCGACGGTTCCAGTGACTATGAGCTTGATTCCAGGAATTGCGCACCCACAAATCAACCCGTTAACGGGAATTGTACTTTCATTTTTGGGTTATTTGATTTTCCAGCGTTTTGAAGTTTCAACGACGAGCAATGCTGCACAAAAACAAGATGAAATTTAAGATAAGTGGAGGTAATGGTGAATGCGATATTTAACTGCTGAAAATATTGAAAAAATTGCGATTGGTGCTTCTCTTCTAGGTGCTGGCGGTGGTGGTGATCCCTATGTAGGGAAAATGATGGCGTTATCGGCCGTCTCACAATATGGGCCAATCAAATTGTTGGCCGTTGATGAAATTGATGACGATGCTGTCTACATGCCAGCTGCTTCGATGGGGGCACCACTAGTCATGACTGAAAAGTTTCCGAAAGGTGATGAATTTACGCGTGCCTTCAAGCGGTTAGGCCAGTATATGGGAACCACAATTGCAGGCACGTTCCCGATGGAAGCTGGAGGTGTCAATTCTATGGTACCAATGGTGGTTGCTGCTCAGGCTGGTTTGCCGTTGGTTGACTGTGATGGCATGGGGCGCGCCTTTCCAGAACTGCAGATGACTACCTTCCACCTTGGCGGAGTAGCAGCAACACCAATGGTTGTGACGGATGAAAAAGGTAATTTGAGCGTTATTGAAACGATTTCTGCTGAGTGGGCTGAACGTTTAGCTCGAGATCAAGTCGTTGAAATGGGTGCGAGTGCTTCAGTTTCATTGTATCCAGCAACCGGTCGGCAAATGAAGACGAATGGTATTAGTGGCATTGTAACGAAGTGTGAGCAGATTGGTGAAATCTTGAGTCAACCACAAAAAGGCCGCGACTGGCAGTTGCACAACTTGAAAAAATTGACTGGTGCGTATCATCTTTTTGATGGCAAAATCACTGATATCGAACGAACCACCCGGGATGGGTTTAATTTTGGCAAAATGATTATTGACGGATTGGGTGAATTTGAAGAACAGTCAATGACGATTGATTTTCAAAATGAAAATTTGGTGGCAACTAAAAATGGAAAAATCATCGTAAGTGTCCCGGATTTGATTTGTTTGGCAGATATGGACAGTTTATTGCCGAGTACTTCAGAAGGAATTAAGTATGGTAAACGTGTCACTGTGCTTGGATTACCTGCAGATGATAAGTGGCGTACAACAAAAGGCCTCGAAACGGTGGGACCCCGGTATTTTGGTTATGATTTTGATTATGTGCCACTTGAAAATACGTTAGCGGAGGTGTAAATATGACTTATCGACTGGGAATAGATGTTGGCGGTACCAACACGGATGCCGTTATTTTGGATGAACAATTACACGTGGTAACCAGTACAAAAGTCCACACGACGACTGATATTGAAACTGGAATTTATACCGCCATGAAGGCTGTTTTAAATCAAACTAAGATTGATCCAGCTGAAGTGACAGCAGCTATGCTAGGGACAACTCAGTGTACGAATGCAATTGTTGAACGAAAACAACTTGCTAATGTAGGGGTCATTCGACTCGGATATCCGGCATCCTTATCGATTGTCCCATATACCGCTTGGTTTGCAGATATGATCAGCGTTTTGTCTGGGAAATATAAAATCGTTCATGGTGGCTTCGAGTACAACGGTGAGTCAATCACACCGTTAGATTTGGAAGAGTTAGCGGATGTATTGGATGATTGGCAAGGTCAAGTTGAGTCAATCGCAATCGTTGGTATCTTTTCTGCAATCCGACCTGAACAAGAGGAAAAAGTTGCAGAAGTCATCAGACAAAAATATGGCACAGATTTCCCAATCTCAATGTCAGCTGCCATTGGTTCAATTGGCCTAATCGAACGAGAAAATGCGACAATTTTAAATGCAGCCTTAAATAAAGTCATGCAGCGTACTGCAAATGGATTTCAAAATGCGCTAGCGAATGAAGGCCTAGTCAATGCACAAGCCTACTTTTGTCAAAATGATGGAACACTCATGTCCGTGGATTATGCAAAAAAATATCCGATTTTGACGATTGGTAGTGGTCCCACGAATAGCATCCGCGGCGCTGCCTATTTAGCACAGGTGCAAGATACGATTGTACTAGATATTGGTGGAACGACATCGGATGTCGGTGTGCTTTCGAAAGGCTTTCCTAGAGAATCTGCAGTTGCGGTTCGAGTGGGCGGCATTCGAACTAATTTCAGAATGCCCGATATCAACTCAATCGGCGTTGGCGGCGGAAGCGTTGTTCGTCAGGATAAAGCGGGTCGAATTACAGTTGGTCCTGATAGTGTTGGTTATCAAATTGAAGACAAGGCCCTTGTGTTCGGTGGGGATACAATTACTGCGACAGATATTGCGGTTCGGTTGGGATACGCAGAAGTTGGTGATGTAACCTTGGTTCAACATCTGAGTGAAGCATTTGCGCGCCAAGCTGGTGAGAAGATTGCCGAAATGCTCGCAGAAGCAATTGATCAGATGAAAACCAGTCGTGATGATGTTCAGTTGGTCCTAGTTGGCGGTGGCGCAATTATTGCACCGTCAGCATTAAAAGGGGTTCGCAAAATCATCAAAAATGAGCAAGGACCTGTCGCCAACGCAATTGGGGCAACGATTGCACAAATTGGCAGTGATTTTGAAAAAATTTACAGTTACGAACAAGTTGATCGAGCCCAAGCTTTAACTGATGCCAAGGCTCAAGCCTCAACTCGGGCAGTTACTGCTGGTGCGGACTCAGCATCTCTCAACCTGGTAGAAGTCGATGAGACACCGCTCGCTTATGCCCCGGGTCAAACAACCAAAGTTAGAGTCAAAGTGGTTGGCGAACTCGCACAACGCGGGAAAGTTGTTACGGCGACTAATGGTCAATAAATATGAGATGACTTGAAACGACCATTTGTTGCTGGCAACGTTGACAAAATTATTCAATAATCTAGCTTAATTATATCTATCGAATCCTGAACGACATCTTGTGGTTCAGGATCTTTTGCGTGATAGCAAAAAAATCGATTGATCGTATTCGAATTCCAGCTGGCCGTTTCAATGTTGAAATATCAACGATTATCAGTAATACCGATTTACGTTGATCTGAAGCCTCAAGTACTTAATATACAATCCTCAATTGCACCAGGGTAGGTGATCGTTCACTCGCCATTCGAGCGGATTCCCGACTGGAGTGGCTGGCTGACAATGCTCAGTAGCCAAATTATTCTTAGCTGGAAGTGGGCTACTTCCGGCTTAGAATAAGACTCGTATTTGAAATTACGCAGTGGGTTTCTGCGTGAGTTCAAATCGATGTCGGCTGCGTTCCAGCAATTGTCAGCCAGCCACGGAGGTCGGCATAGGACGTTCTTCAGCTGACGAACAGTACGCCAACCGACTAGCACGAGTTGATCATCCTTAGTGCCGAATAATAACGACACCATAACTATCTTATCGATTCTCCGTAATTTTGCGTCATTGATCTTTGGTACTATTAACGTGCAAACGTTTTACGCAATGACGTGCAAAATAATTGACTTTTATATGACTTTTTTGTGAACTTTTTATGAATATCAGCCAGACGTTAATTCAGATAAACACCCGCAATCACTGGATTTCAGTAGCGTTATCCAGTTATATGCACAACTAAAACGCTACCATGCAATTTTACGCAACCGCTTGCATTATTTTGAAAGCGGTTTTACAATACAAACATGGTATTAAGCAATCACATTATTTTTTGGGAGGCATTATTGTGAAAGAGACAGCTAAAACAACGGCCGGGCTTCCAAAACTTTCATCGAGTAAAATCTGGATGATGAGTCTGGGGTTCCTTGGCGTTCAAATGGCATTTACATTGCAAAGCTCACAAATGAGCCGAATTTTTCAAACGTTGGGTGCGGATCCAAACAACTTAGGGTGGTTCTTCATTTTACCGCCATTAGCTGGATTGATCGTTCAACCGATTATTGGGAGTTTATCTGATCGGACTTGGGCACCACGGTTAGGCGGACGGCGCTTACCGTATTTGATTTTAGGGACAGTGGTGGCAGCCATCGTGATGTTACTATTGCCTAACTCTGGTTCGTTTGGATTTGGTTACGCTTCCATGGCGGCCTTGTTATTCGGTGCGATCACTGTGGCTTTTCTGGATTTATCATCAAACGTGGCAATGCAACCGTTCAAAATGATGGTTGGTGACATGGTTAATGATGACCAAAAGAGTTACGCCTATGGGATTCAGAGTTTCTTACTGAATACCGGGGCAGTGATTGCCGCCATCTTCCCATTCTTACTGACATTATTTGGGGTTGCCAATACGGCAGCTAAGGGGATTATTCCAAATTCCGTCATCTGGTCATTCTACATTGGCGCGGCCATCTTAGTTGTTTCAACGATTGTCACGATTGCCCGCGTACGTGAATATGATCCAGTCACTTATGCCAAATATCACGGCATTGATGAAAGCGCTAATAAATCCGGTGGTAACTGGTTTGCCTTATTAAAGAAGGCGCCAAAAGTCTTCTGGTTAGTGGCCTTAGTACAATTCTTCTGCTGGATGGCGTTCCAATATCTCTGGACTTACTCAACGGGTGCCATGGCAGCCAACGTTTGGAACACGACTAATGCTAGTTCGGCGGGCTACCAAGCTGCAGGTAACTGGTACGGGATTTTATCCGCGGTTCAATCCGTTGCGGCCGTTGTATGGTCATACGTGCTAGCTAAAGTGCCAAACAAGCATCACAAGGCTGGCTACGCCATTAGTTTATTGCTTGGGGCCGTTGGATTCTTATCAATCTTCTTCATCCACAGCCAATACGCCTTGATTGTTTCATTCGTATTAGTTGGGATGGCTTGGGCTTCGATGAACACTTATCCATTAACGATGGTGACGAACGCCTTATCTGGTGAACACATGGGGACCTACTTGGGACTATTCAATGGGTCGATTTGTTTACCACAAATCGTGGCATCACTCTTGAGCTTCGCACTTTACCCATTATTTGGTAATTCGCAAGCCAACATGTTTATCTTTGCCGCAATTATTTTAGCAATCGGTGCCGCTTCAGTCGGCATGATTAAAGAAACTTACAAAAATTAGGGGGACAAACAATTATGAAACGAATTTTTGACGTTAATCCTTGGCACGTACTGACGACAGACTTCAAGCCGGAAGACAAACGGCTCCAGGAATCAATGACTAGTTTAGGTAACGGCTACATGGGGATGCGGGGCTTCTTTGAAGAAGACTATTCCGGTGACACATTACCAGGAATCTACCTGGGTGGTGTCTGGTATCCAGATAAGACCCGGGTCGGCTGGTGGAAGAATGGCTACCCTGAATACTTTGGTAAGGTCATCAATGCCGTCAACTTCATCAAAATCAACTTCAAAATCAATGGCACCAAGATCGATTTAGCACAAGCTGATTTCAGCGATTTCAAACTCGACTTGGACATGCAGCACGGAACATTGACGCGGTCCTTTATCGTTAACCAAGATGGCCAATCAGTCCGAGTCACCTTTGAACGCTTCCTGAGTGTCGCTCAAAAGGAACTCTCCGTTCAAAAGGTCACCTTTGAAAACTTGAGTGACCAATCGGTGAATATTAAAGTCGCTTCGGCATTAGACGCTGATGTCAAAAATGAGGACGCCAACTATGACGAACGCTTCTGGAATGTCCACCAAGTAACGGACAACCGCTTGATTGCCCAAACGACGCCTAATGACTTCGGTACGCCGCAATTCACATCAGGAATGCAAGTTAGTTATGTGACTGAATTAACACATAAAGCCGCTCAAGTGACGGATACCGCGACAATCGATCGGTACTACGGCGATTTAGATGCTGGCGCAAGTGTTAGTTTTGAAAAACGGGTCGTAGTCGTGACCTCACGTGATTATCCGACTGATGATGCCATCATGACCGCACTTGAACGCCTCACGAAGACGGTCGAGGCTCAGTCATTTGACGACTTACTCAGTGCACATGAGACGGTCTGGGCCGACCGGTGGCAACAATCTGATATTCAAATCGAAGGGGATACCGCCGCACAACAAGGTATGCGGTTCAACCTCTTTGAATTGTTCAGCACTTACTATGGCGACGATCCGCGTTTGAATATCGGACCAAAAGGATTCACCGGTGAAAAATACGGTGGTGCGACTTACTGGGATACGGAAGCCTTCGCAGTGCCCGTCTACTTAGGTATCACTAAGCCAGAAGTCACGCGGAACCTGTTGATGTACCGTTACAAGCAATTGGATGGTGCCTATCATAATGCGCAACAACAAGGCTTGAAGGGCGCACTTTTCCCAATGGTGACCTTCAACGGAATCGAATGCCATAATGAATGGGAAATCACGTTTGAAGAAATCCATCGTAACGGCGATATTGCATTTGCGATTTACAATTACACGCGCTACACCGGCGATACGTCCTACGTCTTACATGAAGGTAGCAAAGTCTTGACCGAGATTTCACGTTTCTGGGCTGACCGGGTACACTTCAGTAAACGCAACCAGCAGTACATGATTCACGGCGTTACCGGTCCAGATGAATACGAGAACAACGTGGACAATAACTTTAACACCAATTATTTAGCACAGTGGACCTTAAAGTACACGCTTGAAATCTTGGACCAAGTGGACGCTGACCAAGCAGCGGCTTTGAACGTCACCCCTGAAGAACGCGCAAAGTGGCAAGATATTGTCGACCGGATGTACTTACCATATGACAAAGATCTGGACATCTTCGTTCAACATGATGGGTATTTGGATAAAGACCTCGAACCAGTCTCAGCCATTCCAGCTGACCAATTGCCAATCAACCAACACTGGTCATGGGATCACATTTTACGGTCACCATATATCAAGCAAGGCGACGTCCTACAAGTGATGTACGACTTCATTGACGATTTCTCAAGTGACCAATTGAAGCACAACTTTGATTTCTATGAACCAATGACGGTGCACGAATCCAGTCTCTCACCAGCCATTCACGCGGTGCTCGCAGCGGACTTGCACTATGAAGACAAGGCGGTTGAATTCTACAATCGGACCGCTCGTCTGGACTTGGATAACTATAACAACGATACGGTCGATGGCTTACACATCACTTCCATGACCGGTGGCTGGATCGCCATGGTGCAAGGATTTGCCGGCATGCGGGTGCATGATGGTCAATTAAGTTACCGCCCATTCTTGCCTAAGCAATGGACCAAGTTTTCCTTCCGGCAAGTCTTCCGTGACCGCATCATTGAAGTCACGGTCGATCACGATGGGACGAGTCTGAAATTGATTGCGGGTGATCCAATCGACGTGCAAGTCAACGGTAAAACCCAAAGCTTGCAACAAGCCTAACTAGCAACCATAAAATGAGAGGGTGAGGCGTACGATTTCAAAAGTCCCGTTTGGCAGCTATCAAGGCGAGCCCGTCTGGCGCTATACGATTGAAAATGCGCGCCATAGCCAATTGCAAGTGCTCAGTTATGCCGCGACCTGGTATGACTTCATCGTGCAAGTTGACGGCCAGCCCCAGTCGCTCGTTTGGCACTTTGAAACGCTAGACGACTATCTCAAGACGCCGTATCAGGTTGGCAAAACGATTGGGCGGGTGGCTGGTCGCATCGGTCATGCCCAGTTTGAGTTAAACGGTCAGACTTATCGATTGCCACCAAACGATGGTCAACACCTGTTACATGGCGGCAATCACGGTTTACAGACACATAATTTTGCCGGCCATTTCGACCCCACTGGGGATACGGTGACGTTAACGACGACCTTATTGTCCGCTGAAGATGGCTTTCCGGGTGATTTGAAGGTCACGGTGAGCTATCGGCTGACGACGGATGATACGGTGCAAATCACTTATCATGGGGTGACGAGTGCTGATACGCTGTTTGATCCGACTTGTCATGTGTATTTCAATTTGAATGGCGGTGCGGCCCTGATCAATTCGCAGCAATTAGGCATTAATTCGACAAAGTTAGTGCATACCGACCAAGACAAGGTGCCTACGGGGGTCTTCTACGTGCCGTCACCAGCCTATGATTTTCGCGCCCAGCCTGTGATTCAAGCGCAACTGGACCGATTAAGTCAAGAAACGGGGCAGCTAGGTTACGATGACTGCTACGTCATTGACCATCAGTCTGAACCGGCAGGCAGATTAGTCGCAGCACACGGTCAGCTGATTTTCAACACCGACCGCAATGGCATGGTGATTTTCACTGCCAACCCGGATCATGGCCAAGCTACCACGGCCGGAAAGTATCACGCACTGGCAGTCGAACTGCAGACCCTACCGGATGCCATCAACCATCACGGCTTTGGTGATCCGATTCTCAGGGCGGACACGCCGCGGACATTTATCAATCAGTATCGCTATGTGGGCAATCAAACGCGCTAAATTCGAATAAGTCCGATAACACCGTCAACCATATTTTAGGCTGACGGTGTTATCTTTTGCACAAAATTAAATGACGCACAAGTTAATGTAATTCGTCAAAATGCTGTGGATTAATGCTAAATTGTGCAAAGGCAACCGGAAAAAGTGGGGTCAAATGCTTAATATTATAATTTAATTAGAAAATGAATTGAATGACATGAGACCACATGTTATATTAATCACAACAAATTTTAAGGGAGGTCATGATGATGACTAAAATGCAAATTAAATCAGTAACCATGATGACCACCTTATTAGCCTTATTATTATGATGCAGGACTCAGACAATTTATGTCGAGTCCTATTTGCGTTATGGAATGGGGCTCGAGCAAGCATCCCATTTCACGAAGGGGTGCTTTTTTCTTTGTTCCGTTACTTCTAAGTTAGCCGGATAGAAAGGTGATTAATATGAGTAAAATGATTCAATTTTTTGATACGACGCTCCGAGATGGGGAGCAGACGATTGGCGTCAATTTCAGTGTCGCCCAGAAGGTCGCAATTGCCAAACAGCTTGAACGCTGGGGTGTCGACTGCATCGAAGCGGGTTTTCCGATTGCGTCTACGGCCGATTTTGAAGCCGTCCAAGAAGTATCGAAGGCAGTCAAACACACAACTGTCACGGGTTTAGCACGCGCACGGCGGGGCGACATCGATGCTTGTGTCAGTGCGACCCAAGCGGCTCGACATCGACAAGTGCACGTGTTTATCGCAACGAGTCCGATTCATCGTGAGGCTAAATTACATATGACCAAGGCCCAAGTGCTAGCGACGATTGACGAAATGGTGCGCTATGCCCGTCAATTTTTCGAAGTCGTGGAATTTTCGCCTGAGGATGCGACGCGCACCGAAGCAGATTTCCTAGCGACGGCGATTCAGACGGCCATAGATGCGGGCGCCACAGTGATCAATATTCCGGACACGGTCGGTTATACGAATCCCGTTGAGTTTGGTCAATTGTTCGATTTCTTACAACAACACGTCGCGAGTTTCAATGAAGTCACTTTTTCAGTTCATTGCCATGATGATCTCGGATTAGCCGTCGCCAATAGTTTAGCCGCGATTGCACACGGTGCGACCAGAATCGAGGGCACCATCAACGGCATTGGCGAACGGGCCGGTAATGCCGCACTTGAAGAAGTTGCAGCCGCTTTACACGTGCGCCATGATTATTATCAGGTTGACGACCATATTCAATTAAGCGAGACCTGGGCGACTAGTCAATTAATCAGTCAGGCCGCTGAAATGCCGATTCCGCATAATAAAGCTGTAATTGGGGCCAACGCCTTCGCACATGAATCTGGCATTCACCAAGACGGCATGCTGAAAAATCCGCAGACGTATGAGATTTTGACACCTGCTAGTGTCGGGGCGCCGAAGACAACGTTACCACTAGGCAAGTTATCTGGCTCCCACGCGGTCATGCACAAATTACAGCAATTAGGTTACCGGATCGACCCACAACAAATGGCAGCTGTGTTTGCGCAATTCAAACGGATCGCTGAACAAGTCGATATTGTCTGTGATGCTGATTTGAAAACAATGATGGCCAATTTTGAAACGGGGGTGGCGTAATGACGACAACTTCAGTTGCTCAGATTGCGGTCCTAGCTGGTGACGGTGTCGGACCAGAGATTATGACCGCGGCCTTGGCGGTGCTTAAGACAGTCAGTCAGGATCAATTCCAATACCAGCTACAAGCAGTCCCCTTTGGTGGGATTGCAATCGACCAGTGCGGTGAGCCGCTACCCGCAACGACTTTGGCGACCTGCCAAGCAAGTGATGCTGTGTTATTAGCGGCGGTCGGTGGCCCAAAATGGGACCAGGCCCCGCAGCGTCCCGAAGCGGGGCTACTCGCATTACGTCAGGCGTTAAACTTATTTGCAAATATTCGGCCAACACGGATCACTGAGGCGAACCAGCACTACTCACCGTTGAAGTTAGCGGCCCCGGTTGATTTCGTTATTTTCAGAGAATTGACGAGTGGGATTTATTTTGGCCAACCACGGACGTTCAGTTCAGAGATGGCAGTTGATACGATGCGTTATCAACGTGAAGAGATTGCCCGTATTGCGCGCTTAGCTTTTCAATTTGCGACCACCCGCAGCCAACATGTGACGTTAGTCGATAAGGCGAACGTGTTGGCTAGTAGTCGACTCTGGCGGCAAGTCGTTGCAGCAATTGCCGCTGAATTCCCAGCAGTCACTTATGATACCAAATACGTTGACGCGACGGCCATGCAACTGATTGCTCATCCGGAACAATTCGATGTGATTTTGACGGCCAACCTCTTCGGCGACATTTTGAGTGATGAAGCTGCTGAAATCACCGGGTCGCTAGGAACGATCCCATCAATTAGTCAGGGTAGTCAGGGGCCGGCCTTATATGAGCCGATTCACGGTTCAGCACCAGATATTGCCGGGCAAAGTCGCGCTAATCCGATTGCGATGATTCGCTCCGTTGCCCTGATGCTCGCACATTCATTTAAACGGACTGATTTAGCTAATGAGATCACGACAGCCATCGATGCAGTGATGGCGGCCGGAATCGTCACCCCTGATTTGGGTGGGTCAGCCACGACGACCGCAGTGACCGCTGCCATTATTAATCACATTCAAGAAAGTAGGGAAGTCTATGCCACAGACCATGTTTGATAAACTTTGGAATCGTCACGTCATCAGCGGTAAAGCTGGTGAGCCACAATTGATTTATGTGGATTTGCATTTATTACACGAGGTGACGTCGCCTCAAGCCTTTGAGGGCTTAAGAGAAAATCATCGCCGCGTGCGCCGGACCGACAAGACGTTTGCGACGATGGATCATAACGTGCCAACCGAAGATATTTTCAATATTAAGGACGCGATTTCACGCAAACAGATTGAAACGCTGGCCCACAATGCCGCCGAATTTCATGTTCGGCTCGCGGGTATGGGCGATGCGGATCAGGGTATTATTCACGTGATTGGCCCGCAATTAGGGTTAACCCAACCCGGGATGGTCATCGTGTGTGGTGACTCACATACCGCGACCCACGGCGCCTTTGGATCAATCGCGTTTGGCATCGGCACTAGCGAGGTTGAACACGTGCTCGCGACTCAGACCATCTGGCAAACGAAGCCGAAGACTATGGGGATCCACGTTCATGGCCAGCTCGGACACGGCGTTTATGCGAAGGATATTATCATGGGCATCATCGCTCGTGAAGGGGTCGCATTCGGGACGGGTTACGCGGTCGAACTTTACGGTGACACGATTGAACGTATGAGCATGCCCGAACGAATGACCCTCTGCAATATGGGGATCGAAGGTGGCGCAAAAATGTGTCAAGTTAGGCCAGACCAAACGACTTTTGATTACGTCGCCGGTCGTAAATATGCCCCTAAAAATATGACCAAAGCGATTGCCGATTGGCGGCAGTATTACACGGACGACCCAGCCGCCTTTGCTCGCGTGATTGATTTTGATGTCAGTGACTTGGCGCCATTCGTCTCCTGGGGAACGAACCCCGGCATGTCGATTCCGATTGACCAACAATTACCACCGATTAAGAACGCGGATGACCAAAAAGCCTACGAATACGTGGGCTTGCATCCCGGTCAAGCCGCCGTCGATATTCCGATTCAGTACGCCTTCTTTGGTTCGTGCACCAATGGTCGCCTGTCAGACTTAAAGATTGCGGCCAATGTCTTACGCGGGCATCATATTGCACCTGGTTTGACTGCACTGGTCGTTCCTGGGTCCCGGGCAGTCAAAGAAGCTGCTGAACGTCTTGGCTTAGATAAGATTTTTAAGGACGCTGGTTGTGAGTGGCGTGAACCGGGATGTTCAGCCTGCTTAGGGATGAATCCGGACCAGGTTCCCGCTGGTCTGCACTGTGCGTCGACCTCGAATCGGAACTTTGAGGGTCGCCAGGGTGCGGGCTCGCGAACCCACTTAGCTAGCCCAGCGATGGTGGCGTATGCCGCAATTAACGGCCACTTTGTTGATATTCGAAAGGAAGCGCTTTAAGATGACGCCAATTACCACGATTACGAGCACGACGATCCCATTGATGAAAGAAAATATTGATACTGACCAGATTATTCCAAAACAATTTTTGAAGAACATTCTCAAAGTTGGCTACGGCGACCACTTGTTTTATGACTGGCGCTACCGCCATCCCAACGATCCAGACCCGGCGTTTATTTTAAACCGACCGGAACGGCAGGGCGCTCATATTCTCGTGACGGGTGCGAACTTTGGCTGTGGCTCCTCGCGTGAACATGCGGTGTGGGCCCTGAAGGACTTCGGCTTTCAAGTGATCATTGCTGGCAGTTACAGTGATATTTTCTATATGAACAGCACCAAAAATGGTGTACTGGCGATCACTTTGCCGGAAGCAGACCGGCTTCAATTAGCACAAATTGCGCCGAATGCGGAAGTGACGGTCGATTTACCCAACCAGGTCGTTTGCTACCAAGATCAACAGTTTCATTTTGAGATTGACCCGTTATGGAAACACAAATTTATTAATGGCTTGGACGATATTGCGATTACGATGGGATATGAAGACCAGATTGAGGCCTATGAAGCGAAGATTCCAACTTATGATTGAAAGGGTGGTTCATGCGCATGGAAATTCAGACAGAGACACAGTTGCGACAGCGAATCGACCGGACCCATGAGTCACCGCTGTTTTATAAGATTTTTGCGTTAGTTGCAGGTGGCATGTTCTTGGATGCTGCGGATGTGTATATGGCAAGTGCCGTCGCGAGCACGTTATTGAAGAGTGGCTGGTCAACGATTGCCACCAACTCGTACTTCCTATCGAGCGGCTTTTTGGGCCTCTTCATCGGTTCATTGACCGCCGGCTTTATCGGTGATTTGAAGGGACGCCGGGTCGCATATCAAGTTAATTTGTTACTATTTGGCGGCTTTACCTTTTTAGCAGCCTTTGCACCCAATATGGCGGTTTTGATTGGCTGTCGCTTGATTGCTAGTATCGGCCTAGGGTCTGAAATCGTGACCGGGTACGCGATGATCAACGAGTTCGCACCCGTGCATCGGCGCGGACGGTGGTGTGCCAGCGTGTCGGTGATTGCCAACACGGGCGCCCCAGTGACGATGCTTGCTTGCACGATGATCATTCCGCGCTTTGGTTGGCGGGTGATGTTTGCCGCGATTGGCATCATTGCCGCAATCTTGTGGGTGCTCCGCCGCGACATTCCAGAATCACCCCGGTGGTTGTTGAGCCACGGTCAACCAGTCGCTGCGGCTGCGGTGATCAAACGTTTGGAAGTCTCAACGGGACAGGCACACGTGGATGAGGCACAAACCACATCAGTCCGGCCCAATGCACCAGTTAGCCGGCACCTAGGCGTCAGTTTATTCGTCGCCATCGTTGCCGTTTCAGCCACGATTATTTGTCAGTATACATTTACTTCCTGGGTACCAACGTTATTGGTCAAACGCGGCATCAACGTGACGGGCTCCCTAGGGGTGTCAACCGTCATGATGTTAGGCGCCCCAATCGGCTGCGCAGTCGGTGCTTACTTGGTCGATCGTATCGGCCGCAAGTGGACGATTGTACCAGCCTTCCTACTCACGGCAATCCTCGGAATGGGATATGGTCAACAAACTGCGATTCGCGGCGTTGTCATGGTGGGCTTTGCACTGACCGTTTGTTTCTATATTCTAATGGCAAGTGTCGTCGCGGTATACGTCTCAGAGTTATTTCCAACTAAATTCCGCTTTCGTGGTTCTGGCATTGCTAATGGGACTGCAAAATTATTCACGGTTGCAATGCCAATCGTCGTTGCTTGGCTACTACAAGTGACCAGCGTCAACGTGATTTTCTGGATCATCAGCGGCATCGCATTGTTGGCTGGACTCGTCGTCTGGGGACTAGGTGTTGAAACCAGTCAGCGACGGTTAGATTGAGTCGGTGAGAACGGGGGGTTAACTAGTGTTGATGTATGGTGTGCGCAATGGATCATATGGGTTACGCATGGTGCTAGTTAATTCGTCATGATTTAATCGTGCCAATTATTAAGTTCAAATGCGGCCAGCTGAGAATCGCTGGAAATAAGGCGAGTTAGCGTAAATCTGCTTTACGGTGGCTTCCTACACCGACTTCCAGGCATTCTGTGCAATGGCCGGAACATGGTGGACACAGATTTAAGCCGACAAATCACGTCTTAAATACTGGTCTTTCACTAACCAAGCAAAGGACGCTTGCTAAGTGAAATTTCACCACTGGGCCTTGCACAGAATACCTTCCAGCCGGGATTGTATTCGAAAGGCAGACATTTGCGAACTCAACTTTTTCTTAGATTAGTCGTTGATTCACAGTCCAAGGTCATTTTGACATTCAACTGTCAGACTAGTTTCTAATGATAGCAAAGTCTCAAATTATAAACGAAGGTAATTTTATCAACTAAATTCAAGACTAATGTCCGTTGAAT
>ERZ506645.36-NODE-36-length-60505-cov-10.1321_pt1 | contig 60505 bp, 52 predicted proteins | sample MGYA00513982_ERZ506645 | MGnify/ENA metagenome assembly ERZ506645 | reverse complement strand
CACTTAGCAAGCGTTTTTGGCTTGGTTAGTGAAAGACCAGTATTTAAGACGTGGGTTGTCGGCTTAAATCTGCGTCCACCACGTTCCGGCCATTGCCCAGAATGCCTGGAAGCCGGCGTAGGAAGCATCTACCACAGAAAGTTTACGGTAACTCGCACTGTTTCCAGCGGGTCTCAGCTGGCTGCATTTGAACTCAGAAAATAGCACGTTTTAATCATCATTCACACCAAATTGGCCAACGCAATACGAGCTTAATCGAATTATTCACTGTTCACGCATGGGTCATCCGGTTGATGGATCTCCCATTTTATCACGATTCAGTCTGCAACACCTGCCAGGTTGTTCTGACGATAGTGTTCAGCCACGACTAATGCTATGTAAAACAAAAGTTTGAGGCTTGCACCTCAAACTTTCAGTCATTATTTAGATATGCGTTGGGTAACCCATCGCTTCATCCGCGGCTTCTTGAACAACTTCACCTAAGGTTGGGTGTGGATGAATCGTCAAAGCAAGGTCTTCAACGTTCATACCACCATTGACCGCAACACTCAGTTCAGAAATCAAGTCACTTGCACCAGGACCGGCAATTTGAGCGCCGACGATGGTTCCTTCATCCTTGGTACTTACCAAGCGGAAGAACCCGTCCATCGAGTTCAATGAGATGGCCCGACCATTCCCAGCAAATGGGAATTTCGATGTTTTGACTTGTAAGCCAGCTGCTTCAGCATCCGCCTTCGTCATTCCGACCGTTGCCAATTCAGGATCTGTAAAGCAGACCGCTGGAATCTAAACGTAGTCATTGGCTGTCTTCTTGCCGCTAATGGCACCGGCAGCGACTTTTGCTTCTGCAAAGGCCTTGTGTGCTAAGGCAGCACCAGCAACGATGTCACCAATGGCATAAATGTCTTCAGCAGCAGTCCGGCCTTGTTCGTCGACTTCGATCAAGCCCCGTTTTGTGAGCTTAACATCCGTGTATTCCAAGCCCATGTCATCGGTATTTGGCCGCCGACCAACGGTAACCATCACGTAATCAGCGTGAATCTCAGTTTCCTTACCGTCGACAGCGTACGTCACCGTTACACCGCTATCATCTTGTTCAGAGTTCTTAGCCATCGCATTAGTGATGACGTCGACCCCTTTCTTCTTAAAGCTGTTCAAGACAAGCTTAACCATATCCTTTTCGAAGTTTGGCAAGATTTGTGGGGTTCCTTCAAGAATCGTCACATGGGCACCAAGGTTGGCATAGGCACCGGCTAATTCAGAGCCAATGTAACCCCCACCGATAACAACTAATTCTTTTGGTACTTCTGGTAAGTTCAAACCGCCAGTAGAATCGACTACTCGACCGCTGAATTTAAACCCAGGAATTTCAACTGGGCGTGAACCCGTTGCAATAATCAAATGTTTAAACTTGTACGTTTGTCCAGTATGGTCACCATTCATGACCCGCAACGTATGGTTATCGTGCATGTAAGCTTCACCACGGACAACTTCTACTTTGTGCTTTTTAAGCAACATTTCGACCCCACCGGTTAGACGGTCCACCACTTGATGGTCCTTCCAATCCTGAGTGACCTTGAAGTCCAAGATTGGGTCTTGGATGTTCTTGATTCCAAAAATCTTGCTATCCTTAGCTTCTTGGAACCGATGTCCAGCGCTGATCAAAGCCTTTGATGGAATACAGCCAACGTTAAGGCAGACACCACCGATATATTCCTTTTCAACCACGGTGACTTTTTGGCCGAGTTCCGCGGCCCGAATCGCAGCGACGTAACCCCCAGGGCCTGCGCCGATGATCATTGTATCGCGTTCTTCAGCAAAATCTCCTACAACCATTCTGACCTCATCCTTCCATCAAAAGTAATTCTGGATCATGTAGCAATTGTTTCAATAAGTTCATGGCCCGTTGTGCAGTCGCCCCATCGATCAAACGGTGATCAAAACTGAGTGACAACTTCTGCATCTTACCAACCACGATTTCACCGTCGTCATTGACGTATGGTTCTTTACCAATCCGGCCGACCCCGAGGATCGCAACTTCTGGTTGGTTGATAACTGGCGTGAACCAGCCGCCACCAATTGACCCAATATTACTGATCGTAATCGAACCACCGCTCATTTCGTTGGCCTTCAACTTACCGTCGTATGCTTTTTGCGTATTGTCGGTAATTTCCTTGGCAATTGCAAAGAGTCCTTTGCCTTCAGCATGCTTGATATTTGGTACTAACAAGCCACGGTCGGTGTCGGTCGCAATCCCAATGTTGAAGTAGTGCTTGTAAACGATTTCCTTATTAGCATCGTCAATTGATGCATTTAATTCTGGGAATTGTTGTAGCACTGCAACTAAGGCTTTAACGAAGTATGGCAAGAAGGTCAAATGAATATCGCGATCTAACGCAATTTGCTTGTACTTCTTCCGATGAGCCATCAAGGCACTCACTTCGACTTCATCAAATAAGGTAACATGTGGCGCCGTATGCTTACTGTTGACCATCGCTTTAGAAATTGCTTTCCGAATTGGGGTCATCTTTTCGCGAGTTTCTAATTCTGGTGTATCTGAAACGTACGGTTTAACTGGCGTTGGTGCTGGTGCTGCTGATTCTGCGGGTGCAGTTTCGGCAGGAGCCGCTGCTGGCTTAGCACCAGTAGCCGTTGGTGCGCCAGTGTAATTATCAATATCTTGCTTCGTGATTTGACCGTGAGCACCAGTTGGGGTCACCAAGGTAATATCAATATCTTTATCACGCGCATATTGACGAACAGATGGCATTGCCAAGACCCGTTTGTTAGGATCTCCAGCAGCCGGGGTGCCAGTTGGTTGCGCTGGTGCTGCTGATTCAGCAGGGGCCGAACTAGTGTCTGCAGCAGGGGCAGCTTCAGCCGCTGCTGGTTCATCCGCTTTAGCAGCGGGTGCCGCATCGCCAGAACCGTCATCGATTGTTACGATAACGTCACCAATCTTGGCAGTTTCACCTTCTGGAACTAAAATATCGATCACTTTACCACTCACTGGCGAAGGTAATTCCTCCACTGATTTATCATTTTGAATTTCAACTAGAGAATCGTCTTCTTTGACTTCATCACCAGGTTTTACGAGCCATGATGCAATTTCGCCTTCTTCAAGGCCTTCACCAAGCTCTGGTAATTTAAACTCGTAAGCCATTGGATAACTTCCTTTCCTGACAGTCTCAGGTGACTGTTTTTCGATGTCGCGTCTTGCTTAGTAGTTCAAGATTTCGCGGGTCTTTGCTTCAATTTCGTCTTCAGCAGGTAGCCAATCGTCTTCAGCTAACCCGAATGGATAAACCGTATCAGGAGCGTAAACACGGCCGACTGGCGCACTCAAGTATAAGGCGCCCTTTTCAGCAATCAGCGAAGCAACGTTGGCTGCGATCCCAGCTTGACGTTGTGCTTCTTGAATGGCAACTGCGCGACCCGTCTTTTGAACGGATTTTAGAATCGTTTCTTCATCTAAAGGAGACAAAGTCCGTAAGTCGACCACTTCAACTGAAATGCCTTCTTTTTCAAGCTTTTCAGCAACCTTGAGTGATTGATTAACTTGAGCACTGTAAGCAATTAAGGAAATGTCCGTTCCTTCACGAACAACATTAGCTTTATCTAACGGTACTGTGTAGGCTTCATCAGGAATATCCGCCTTCATTGACCGGTATAACTTCAAGTTTTCCAAGAAGAAGACGGGGTCATTGTTACGGATCGATGAAATCAATAAGCCCTTGGCATCATATGGATTTGATGGTGTGACCACCCGTAATCCAGGGATTTGAGCCAGGTAGCCTTCCAATGAATCCGCATGCATTTCTGGGGTGTGCGTCCCACCACCATATGGTGAACGGATGGTGATTGGCATGTGCCGAGTGCCGCCAGTCCGGAAACGTTCCCGTGACATCTGGCCGGCAATTGAATCTAAGGTTTCAAAAATGAACCCAAGGAATTGAATTTCAGGAATTGGCCGGAATCCTTCTAAGGCTAGCCCAATTGATAAGCCGCCAATACCAGATTCTGCTAAAGGAGTATCGAAAACCCGATCTTCGCCGAATTCGGCTTGGAGGCCATCGGTTGCCCGGAAAACCCCACCGTTTTTACCAACATCTTCACCAAAAACCAAGGTCTTTTCGTCCGACCCGAGTTCTAATCGAAGTGCATCGGTGATCGCTTGGATATACGTTTTCTTTGACATGTTACTTCGACTCCTTTGCTTGGAATTCCGTAATTTGTTGTTGAATGTTTTGTGGTTGTTCTTCAAAGACATTCCCCAAGAATTCGGTCATTTTTTGCTTTGGTGCTTCATCCGCTTGTTTTACAGCGGCTTTAATATCTTCTTTAACTTGTTCAACGTATTCGTTTTCTTGATCTTCAGACCAAACACCTTGATCGGTCAGATACTTGCGGTAACGAATCAATGGATCATTATCGAACCATGGTTGTTCTTCATCCTTAGTCCGGTAACGCTTAGGATCATCACCCGCGTTAGTATGTGGTCCGAAACGATAAGTCAAGGTTTCGATCATCACTGGGCCATTGCCGGCAGCGGCGTATTCACGTGCTGCTTTGGTGACTTCGTAAACTGCTAAAAAGTCCATCCCATCAACTTGAACGCTTGGGATACCCGCAGCAACTGCTTTTTGTGCCAAGGTCTTGGCAGCAGTTTGTTTGCGACGTGGCACTGAAATCGCGTAACCGTTATTTTGAACAATGAACACAGCGGGTGCTTGGAAGGCGCCGGCAAAGTTCATACCTTCATAGAAGTCCCCTTGCGACGTCCCACCATCACCGGTGTAAGTGTAGGCAACTTTGTCTTCCGTACCATTCTTCTTGATACCAAGCGCAACCCCAGCAGCTTGAACATACTGAGCACCAATGATGATCTGTGGTGGCATCGCGTGGAAATCTTCTGGATATTCGTTGCCAAGTACGTGACCCCGTGACCATAAGAAGGCTTTGTATACGGGGAGCCCGTGTTGAATCAACTGTGGGATATCACGATAGGCTGGCATTAACACGTCAGTCTTCTTCATCGCAGAATTGCTACCCATTTCACTGGCTTCTTGACCTTCCGTTGGTGCATAGAAACCCAACCGGCCTTGCCGTGTCAAAGCATTCGAACGTTGGTGTAACGTCCGTTCCCATAACATTAGTTTAAAGAATTCAACAAGTTGCTCGTTTGAATATTTAGAGACAATTTCTGGTTTGATTACTTTAGCTTGACCATCCATCACCTGCACGGGTTCAAAGTCTTTCCCAAGTGCATCCCGGATCGCACCAAAATCAACAATTGGTTTTTCGTTGTCCATAAATGACACATCCCTTTCATGAACGTACGAACGAGCACGATATGCCGCGTTCGTAATCGTTTTCATAATTACAAGTCTAATTTACCATTGCATTTCATCTTTTGCAAGCCCTTCCAAAGAGCGTGGAACCGGCTTTTTTTCGCAAGATGATTGTGAACTATTTAATTTGTCAGTTTTTTTGTTTTCATTTTTTTCATAGGTGACGCTACTTTTTAATTGTCGTGTATGCTAAACTAAATATTAAGTGTAAATTGCGCGATCTTAATTTTGGAGGTAATTGAAATTGATTAAAATGCGCGACATTATCCGCGAAGGTAATCACACGTTACGCGCGGAAGCAAAACCCGTTAAATTCCCATTAAGTGAAGCTGACCAAAAGTTGGCGCGCGACATGATGGAATACTTAGAAAACAGCCAAGACCCTGAATTGGCAAAAAAATATGGTCTACGTGCCGGTGTTGGTTTAGCTGCGCCGCAAGTTGACGTCTCTGAACAAATGGCGGCAGTGCTTGTTCCTAGTGAAAACGAAGATGACGAACCAGTCTTCAAGGACGTCATCATCAACCCTGTCATCATTAGCCATTCAGTTCAACCCGGGGCGTTAACTGAGGGTGAAGGCTGCTTATCCGTTGATCGGGATATCTCCGGCTACGTGATTCGCCACGACCGGATCACACTTCGTTACTATAATATGGCCGGTGAGCAGAAGAAAATTCGCCTGAAGAACTATCCGGCAATCGTCTGCCAGCACGAAATCGACCATTTGCATGGGATTTTATTCTACGACCACATCAATGAAGCAAACCCCTTTGCAGCTGACGATGACTTAGTACTCATTTCTTAATGAGTGTGTTAAAAAAGCAGTCCTGAGTGTGATCAGGACTGCTTTTTTGCTGTACTCGGATCTAATCGGCGTAGATCCTCTAAATATTCTAATGTCGCTTCATTCATTAAATAGGCAATGTCCAAGTGCAATTGACCACTGCGCAGCCAGGCATCAGTAACCCGTAACGCTGGCCCAGCATTTTGAAACGCCACCACTTGATTGTTCTTAGCATAAACTTGTAATTGATTGTTAAACAACCGACGAACTTCTGGCAAATCGGCGGCAACCATCCCTGGTGCATCCAGTACGTACTCGAATGCCATCACGCCCCGGCCCCAGACATCTGCGACCGGTGTCGAATGGATTGCACCAGCCACCTCCTGCACAGTCATCGTATTTGCCAGCACCTTAAAAGCAGCTGCCATGGCCTGATCCGCGACGCGTTGACCACCCCGTCTGATTTTCAAAGCTGCACGTTTTAAGACTTGGCGGCGCAAGACTTCATAAACAATCACTGCAATCAGCACGCCACCAATAATTGTTAGCCACGTTTGCATCCCGACACCTCGATTCTTTTTTTGTATATTCGTTCACAATTTTAGGAATTTTCAATCTTTTTGCTTATGTTTAGCATAGCATGTTTCATAAAAAAATTTTCTTTTTGTCACTTCAATTTTGTAGAAAGTTAACATTGTATACACCCATCTGAAATTATGCTAAAATGTAAGATAATTGTTGTGTTTACACAACCTGGTGTACGGATCAAACTTTTATTTTTGCTATCTATTCAGATCACTTCGCATCTGAATAAATCTTGTTTATATTAAGGAGTTTTACGAATGATTTACAAAGTCTACTACCAAGAAACCAAAGAACGGAACCCACAACGGGAAACGACCAAATCTTTGTATCTCGAAGCTGAGACCGAAGTTCAGGCGCGGACCTTAGTGGAAGATAATACGGATCACAATATCGAATTTATCGAACCGTTAGAAGGTAACTTCTTGGATTACGAACAAAAAAATCCAGAGTATCACCTAACGGAGTTCAATAAATGAAACGTTTAAACGTCAAAAATAACGAAACCGCTGTTTTTGCAGTCGGCGGTTTAGGAGAAATTGGGAAAAATACTTATGGTATCCAATTTCAAGACGAGATTATTCTGATCGATGCCGGTATCAAATTCCCAGAAGACGAACTTCTCGGAATTGATTACGTCATTCCAGATTATTCTTATCTAGTTGCAAATCAGCAAAAAATAAAAGCTTTAGTGATTACGCACGGTCATGAAGATCACATTGGTGGGATTCCCTTCCTATTAAAGCAGATCAACGTGCCAATCTATGCCGGCCCCCTAGCCTTGGCCTTAATCAAGGGTAAACTAGAGGAACACGGGTTATTAAAGACAACGGAGCTCCATGAAATCAATGAGGACACGGTGCTTAAATTCCGCAAAACGCGGGTCTCGTTCTTCAGAACCACCCACTCAATTCCGGATACTTTGGGGATTGCAGTTCAAACCCCACCTGGCACGATTGTGGAAACTGGTGACTACAAGTTCGACTTAACACCAATCACCAACCAGCCACCGAACCTTCAAAAGATGGCTCATCTTGGCGAACGCGGTGTTCTGGCGTTAATGTCAGACAGTACCAACGCTGAACGGCCAATCTGGACGAAGTCTGAACGCTGGGTGGCGCAATCTATTCGGCACATTTTTGAACAAGTCGAAGGACGCATTATTTTCGCCACTTTTGCTTCCAACATCTCACGGATTCAGGAAGCAGCCCAAGTTGCCCTAGAACATCACCGTAAGATTGCAGTCTTTGGGCGTAGTATGGAAGCCGCCATCGTCAATGGTCGTGAGCTGGGCTATCTTGATATTCCGGATGACGCGATGGTCGATGCCAACGACTTGCGTTCCCTGCCAGCTAATAAAGTCATGATTTTGTGTACTGGCTCTCAAGGTGAACCGATGGCCGCCCTCTCACGGATTGCTAACGGGACCCACCGGCAGATTTCAATCGAACCTGGTGACACCGTTATCTTCTCCAGTTCGCCAATTCCTGGTAACACGCTCAGCGTTAACCACGTGATCAACGAACTTGAAGAAGCCGGGGCCAATGTTATCCATGGTAAAGTGAATAATATTCACACCTCTGGTCATGGTGGTCAAGAAGAACAAAAACTAATGTTGCGGTTGATGAAACCTAAATTCTTCATGCCAATTCATGGTGAATACCGGATGTTGAAGATTCACACGGAATTAGCCGAACAATGTGGTGTCCCGCTGGATCACAGTTTCATTCTCGAAAACGGTGACGTACTCGCCTTCACCAAAGACTCCGCACGCGTTGCGGGTCACTTTGGCGCTGGTGACGTTTATGTGGACGGGTCTGGGATTGGCGATATCGGCAACGTTGTTTTACGTGACCGTCAAGTCCTCTCTGAAGAAGGGCTGGTTGTGGTCGTTGCAACGATTAACTTAAAGAAGAAAGAGATCCAAGCTGGTCCAGATATTCTATCACGCGGGTTCGTTTATATGCGCGAATCTGGTGATTTGATCAACGAAGCTCGGCGGCACGTTTTCCGCACGATTAGACGGAAGATGAAGTCGGATAAAGCGACTGAAGCGACTATCCGGAATGCCATTATTGATGACTTACAAAGTTTCTTATTTGATAAGACTGAACGTCACCCAATGATTCTACCGATGTTGATTATGAACTAACTACTTGCCGGAACGATCCTGTTCCGGCTTTTTATGGTGTAAGACTGATACGAGGTGTAACTTTGATTGCTGAATACTACATTATTATTAATGAACTCGCTGGTTCCGGCCATGGAAAACAAGTTTGGGAAACCATCAAACCCATTCTGGAGCAACGCCAAATTCATTTTGAATACCGGATTTCTGAATATGCTGGCCATACGATCCGACTCGCAGCGGAATACGTCAAAACGATTCAGCGTCGACCGAACATCACCCCGGTCATTTTAGTTGTCGGTGGCGATGGCACCCTCAACGAAGCACTGAATGGTATCATGCAAGTCCCACAACAAGACCCGATTCCAATCGCCTACATTCCAGGCGGCTCTGGAAATGATTTTGCACGGGGCCTAGGCATGGCCACTGATCCTGAAATTGCCTTAGCACAAGTGCTCAATAACATGCGTCCACGGACATTAAATGTCGGCTATTATCATGAAACGCTCAAAAATGAGCATCGCTACTTTGTAAACAATGTTGGTCTGGGCTTCGACGCGCAAATCGTCGACGATACGAACCGTAGTAAGCAGAAAGGCCGTTTGGGACGCTGGTCCTATCTCAGCAATATGTTGACTGCCTACTCCCAACAGGAGGGCTTCCCGCTCACCGTGCACGTTAATCGGAAGCGTGACTATTATCGACACGCTTTTCTCTGCACCGTGTCCAATATCCCCTATTTCGGTGGTGGCGTCAAAATCCTTCCCCAGGCGAATCTACACGACGACCAGTTAGAGCTGATCGTCGTTGAGGAGCCACACTGGTGGACAATTGTTTGGCTATTCCTGCTACTACTCTTAGGAGGTCGCCACTTAAATTCACGCTTTGTTCACCACTACCGCAATGCCGACTTGCACTTAGGCGTAAATTCCGTCGAAATCGGCCAAATGGATGGACAAACCATCGGCAACCGTAACTATGATTTGTACTTCTCGACCCACCCTTATCCGTTCTGGATTGATACGAGTATTCACGATCATCATTAGCTAAAACGCATTTTTTAAAGAACAGCCCCCAATTCGATCTTGAATTGGGGGCTGTTCTTTTGTTTGAACCATGTTTAATATTCATTCCTGTGCATCTATCCATGTTGTACAGGTTTAATTGTCATGACTTATGATTAAAGCGTGCCAATTGTTTGGATTGCTGTTCGTCAGCCGATGCGCGTCCAATTCCGACCTCCAGGGCTGGCTGACAATTGCTTGAGCGTAGCCGACGTCGATTTGAACTCACGCAGAAACCCACTGCGCAATTTCAAATACGAGTCTTATTCTAAGCCGGAAGAAAGACACTTCCGACTAAGAATAATTTGGCTACTGAGCATTGTCCGGCGGGCCGGCCAGTCGGGAAGCCGCTCGAATGGCGGATGAACGGCCACCTATCTGGGTACAATTGACCACTGAATATTTAAGTGTCTGTACGATCAGGCTAGCTTGTATTCGACATCGATGATGCTTTATGGCATCTGAGTACTGCGAAAATTTCCTGAATGTTATTCACTAATTTCAATGGCAACGAATCTTTAAATTAGTCGATAAAATTATCTCTGTTTATGATTTGAGACTTTGTTATCGCAGGCAATTAGCGAAAATACTGACAATGTTCAGTAAAGCTGTTGTCTCCAGTAATCGAATACGAGTATGACAGCTTTCATTAGTAACCAGACTTACATTTTAGTACCAAAACACTCTTTACTAAGAATCAACGACCAATTCATTGAAAATTAAGTCCGCAAATGTTTGCCTTTCGAATACCATCCCGGCTGGAAGGTATTCTGGGCAAGGCCCAGTGGTGAAATTTCACTTAGCAAGCGTTTTTAGCTTGGTTAGTGAAAGACCAGTATTTAAGACGTGGGTTGTCGGCTTGAATCTGCGTCCACCACGTTCCGGCCATTGCCCAGAATGCCTGGAAGCCGGTGTAGGACGCGTCTATCACTGCAGATTTACGCTAACTCGCACTATTTCCAGCGGATCTTAGCTGGCTGCTTTTAACTTTAAGGATTGGCACGTTTTAATCATAATTCATAACAATTTAACGAACACAATAAATATCAAAAAAGACTGGCTAACGGGACAACCCCATTTAACCAGTCCAAATTTCAGTTTAGTCTTCAGAAGCGTTAATTGCCTCTAGTAGCATATCCAGCTGTTCGCATTTGCGAGATAAGTGACCAACACGTTCCTTTAAATGCGGGTAAATCGTGACAACCCGTGAGCGATCCTGCTGCCGCGCAGCTAACGCCTTTAAATGATCAAGTTCCGTATTAGCTTCTTGATATTCTTCAAGAATTTCAAAACGATTACTCACTGATAACACTTCCTTAGAACAAATTTATCCATCAAATTTTTAATCCTAAAAAAACGACAAGATTAATATACCACAATTGTTAGTAAGTTTAAATCATGAAATCAAAAAAATAATCCGGAGCACTCAGTCAACCAAGTGTCCGGATTATTCGTATTTAATAACTTATTTAACCGTTCCGGCGAAACTTGGCATGAAGTACGAACTGATCGTTTGAACTTGCACGTTTTCACCTTCAGTTGGCGCCGCCACGTATTGGTTGTTACCAATATAGATGGCATCGTGATAAGTGGCACCACGGCTTCCCCAGAAGAGGATATCGCCAGGTTGCGCATCGGCTACGGAATGAGTCGTCACGTATGATTCTTGAGCAACCGTACTATGTGGCAACGTAATCCCAGCTGCGTGTTGGTAAACATAGGAAACTAACCCAGAGCAGTCCATACCTGAGAGACTTGCGCCACCCCAGACATAAGGAATGTTGGCACTAGCTAGCTTCAAGGCCAAGCCAGTCACAGAACCAGTTGCTAAATCGCTTGAAGTACTGGTTGAAGTACTACTGCTGGTGTTGGTCGTAGTTGCCGTGCTACTGCTTGCACTACTCGTGGCAGCTGATGAGCTACTCTGACTCGTAGTGCTTGATGAAGTGGCAGCTGATGAGCTTTCACTAGCTGCACTAGTCGTTGAACTTGCAGTTGCTTGACTGGTCGTACTTGAACTAGTGGCAGCGCTAGTGATTGCTGCAGCATTGTATGCTGTTGAGCTAGCAGCACTACTACTACTGGTCGAGCTCGTTGCACTTTGGCTACTTGCAGTTGAACTAGCAGCTGATGAAGAACTCTGGCTGGCAGTTGACGAGCTTTGGCTGGCAGCTGAAGTGCTTGAAGACGTGCTCTGACTAGTTGTTGATGAGCTAGTAGCAGCACTTGATGCACTCGCACTGGTTGCAGTGGTCGTGTCAGTGTCAACACTGGCACTCGTCGCAACCGCCTTTAAAGTAGCCGTGGCAGTCGTAGACGTCGATGAGCTTGATGCACTCGTTGCGCTAGTCGAACTAGCATCACTGGCAGTATCCTGACTTACTGTCGTGCTGCTGACACTGGTAGCTGAACTGGAAGCAGCGCTGGCTGTTGAACTTGAGCTAGCAGCGCTGCTGGCCGTCGTCGTGGACGTCGTTGCAGCAGCCGTCGCAGTTTTAGCGGTCGTCTTGGTCGTTGCTCCTGGTACTTGTAGCTTCTGACCAACCAAAATTAAATTACCAGAGAGGTTATTCAATTGTTGGAGGGCATGGACGGAAGTATTGTACTTGTCAGCTAGCGCCCAGAGACTATCACCTGCTTTAACGGTATATGTACCCTTAGTTGCGGTTTTAGTCGTCGCTGACTTAGTTGTCGCTTTTGACCCACTAATCTGTAAATTCTGACCCACATAGATTAAATCAATGTTGGAATCAGACCGAGTAATCGAATTCAATTTTTCAATACTTTGCACGGAAACGCCGTGCTTTTGAGCGAGGCTCCACACCGTGTCATTGGCCTTGACGGTGACTGAAGCAGCATTGGCAGCTTGGCCTGTAGCAAGCAATAAACCAACGGCACCAACCGTACCGGCTAGGACCTTGCCCGTTGTATGTGCTTGTGACATTTAATTCACTCCTTAGATTTCAAATGTTATCGTAACAAAAACGCCTGACAGCATAAGATTAATAAAATCTTAATTTGCTTTTACAAATCATAATTTTATTGTAGCACAATTTGAGAAAATACAAACTAGAATCACTCACTTTTTTACAAAACAATCCGGTTATTTTGAAAAATAGTTGTCAATGCCAACGTGAGCTTAACAATTGACACCGCCGCGTTTATGTGGATAAACATAAAGTTAGTTTTGATGCTCACAAGCAATCATTTGCCTCAGTCAACCGCCCCAGTCAGATCATTAATGGCCAATAAAAAAACGTTAACGTATCAAGACGTTAACGTTCGTTGAATTTTAAGATTAAATGCGTGGGTCAAATAAACGATCGACCGGTTGTTGCTCATGAATCAATCTAATTGCATCACCCAATAATGGACCAACAGATAACTGAACCAACTTATCAAACTGCTTCGACTCTGGAATCTGAATTGTATCCGTGACGATGACCTTTTCTAGCTTAGAAGCCTGCAGTTTCTGTACAGCATCTTGTGAGAAGATCGCATGGGTCGCACAGCCATAGACAGTCGCTGCACCGGCTTGCGATAAGGCATCCGCTGAAACGTCGAACCGCGTCCCAGTATCGATCATGTCATCGATCACGATGGCAATGCGGCCTTTGACATCACCGATAATACTATTTGGCACGATTTCATCATCACCTGGATGCCGATTATCAATGATTGCAATCGGCGCACCGAGCAGTTCAGCCATCTTCCGCGCACGGGAAACACCGGCATGGTCCGGAGAAACCACGACCAAATTATCCGTGATCCCCCGGTCCTTAAAGTAGCTTGCCAGCAACGGTGCCGCGTATAAATGATCAACTGGAATATCGAAGAAGCCTTGAATTTGTGCAGCGTGTAAGTCGACTGTGATAACCCGACTGGCACGGTCCTTTTCCAACAACGTCGCAATTAACTTCGCAGTAATCGGTTCCCGCGACCGGGCTTTGCGGTCTTGACGCGAATACCCATAGTACGGAATGACGACATTAATTTGACTGGCACTCGCACGACGCAAGGCATCAATCATAATCAACAATTCCAGAATCGTATCATTGACTGGTTCTGAGATTGACTGAACAACGAAGACCTCCGCACCACGGATACTTTCTTCGATATTAATCTGAATTTCACCATCACTAAAGCGCTTGACAGAACTTTTACCGAGTGGAATTCCCACCCGCTGCGCAATTTTTTTAGCCAGCGGTAAATTGGAATTCAGGGCAAACAGTTTTAGTTTGGCATAAGATTCGTCTGTTGACATAGTGACCTCCATAAAAGTTGTTTGATGATTTGCTACTTTGATTATAGCAGTTACCCGCCCGAAAAACTGCTAGGAAAGCATATTTTTGACTGAAACAGCACAACTTTGGGCGACGGACCAGTTCGAAATTATTAAGCAAAGACTTTTTGAAAATAATTCTCTAAATATGCCACAATACCGTCCCTACCGAAATTTGTCTATAACAATCAACCACTAATTAGTTGCTTGTGGCATGAAATCTGTTGGCTTAATGCCAGCCATACCAATCATCGGGTCAATCTGCCGACTTAACACGAGCGTAGGCGTTAATACCGTGGGGCCCCGGGTAGGCTGCGCTGCCGTACTAGCCCCGGATTCACCATCATCTGCCGCCATCTCAACCGATTGGGCTGAAGTCACATCATCATCGTTTTCCGACTTGGCTTGAGTTGGTTCACCTTCTGTGGTGGTCTCAGAATCACCAGCCGCTGCTTCCACATCAGTTGCAGGTTCAGCCGACGCTTCCGGTTCATCCGCTTCGTCACTCGTTTCTATTCCCCAAACTTGACGGAGTCGTTTCGTTAAAGTTGTTTGGCGATTGACTGATTCATTTGTGACGCTACGTTCGAAGGATTGAATATCCCCAAGCAAAATCAGCATCTGTTCCGCACGCGTCACGGCCGTATAGAGTAAATTGCGTTGCAGCATTCTGGAAAATTGTGGCACCATCGGCAGAATCACCATTTTGAACTGACTCCCTTGTGACTTGTGAATCGACATACTATAAGCCAGAGTCAATCTATTCCAGTCGCTTCGTTGATAAGTCACTTCGTTTTGGTCAAACGCAATAGTGATTTGGTCCTTTTTGGACTCATTATGCGGATCACCAGCCAAGTCAATCCCCACGATCCGACCGATATCGCCATTAAAGACGTTATCTTCCGGTGAGTTGACCAGGTGTAAGACCTTATCACCAACTCGGTAGTCTTGGCCATTATAAGTCAGGTGCTTCTGCCGTGCAGATTTGAGCGGGTTAAAAATGTTTTGTACAGTCGTGTTGAGTTGGTCGATACCCGCCGTTCCACGATACATCGGCGCTAGAATCTGAACATCATCTGCACTAAACCCCTTCGCCTTGGCCTTACCGACCACCTGTTCAATAATGTGGTTAACTTGATAAGCGTTACAGCTAATAAACGAACGGTCTGGCTGATTAACGGTGAAATCAGCAGGTAACTGACCATCCTTAATGGCGTGTGCCAACGGAATAATGCTGGAATCATTGCCTTGTCGATAAATGGTCGTTAGCTCGATCTGCGGCAATTCACTAAACTGTAGTAAGTCATGGAAGACTTGCCCGGCCCCAACTGATGGCAATTGATCCTTATCACCAACGAAAATCACTTGCATCTCACTCGGAATCGACGTCAGCAACTGCTGAAAGAGCACCGTATCCACCATCGACATTTCATCAATGATCAGTAAGCCACCCTGAAGTTCCTTGCTAGGTTCTTCTGGGCCATCTTCACGACCAGTCAATCCTAATAGGCGGTGAATCGTACTGGCAGGCAACCCGGTAGTTTCTGCCATCCGTTTGGCAGCTCGACCAGTTGGCGCCGCTAACGAAATCGGAAATGGTTCATCTTTATACTGGTTAACATCGAGCACCACGTCATGCAGTTCAGCGTATAGCGCAACCAAGCCACGAATGATAGTCGTCTTTCCAGTCCCGGGGCCCCCGGTCAGTAAAAAGACGTGCGACGTGATGGCCGCTTTCAACGCTGCTGTTTGGGAGGCATCATAGGTGATGTTGCTAGCACGACTGACGTGCTGGATGGCACTTTCGACGGCTTTATCCGTCAACGGGTGCTCATCTTCCTCGTCCAGTAACCGTTTCAGTTGTTCGGCGACCCGCCACTCTGCTTCATAGAGGCCTCGCAGATAAATTCGGTTCTCATCGCCAACAATCTTATTCTCTTTGGCTAAAACAACGAGTTGGTCGGCTAACTTATCCGGATCGATCCGCACATGCCGAGCATTCTCCAGCAACTGTAAGGTTTGATTCAAAAGTGGCTTAGCAGTCGTATAAGTATCGCCGTTCGCCACACACAACTCATCGATTTCAGTGAGCAGCGCTGCTTTTAAGCGTTCATCCGCTTGCGGGTCGATATTGAGTTGAGCGGCAATCTGGTCGGCCTTCTTAAAACCAACCCCCTTGATATCTTCGACCAAGCAGTATGGATTCTCTTGAATTCGCGCGAGCGTGTCGCCTTGATAACGCGCATAAATGGCAGCAGCCAGGCGACTCCCAAAACCATACGCATTGAGGCCAATAATCGTCTGTTCGAGCCCATTATTGACTGTCAACGTGTCGACTAAGGTCGCCTGAACGCCGGCGCGTAAGCCAATCGGTTTGAGCACCTTGGGGTCGGCCAAAATCTTATCGATCGCATCTTCACCCAACGTATCCACGATGCGCTCCGCCGTGCGTTTACCCAGGCCAGGAAAATCATTACCTGACAAATAAGCAATTAGGCCACTGCGCGTTGTTGGCGTCTCATTTTGATAATTATCGGCCTGAAATTGGACGCCATACTTGGGATGGGTCACAGTCCGACCAGTAAACCGATAAGTGGTCTCTTCCTGAATATCGGCAAAATTTCCGGTGACCACGATTTCATCTTCCGACCAATCGATGTTTTGCTCGGTCACTTTAACTAACAAAACTTTGTAGAAACTATCAGAACTACTAAAAAAAGTGGCAGCAACCTTGCCGACCACAAAATGGCTGACAGGGTTACGACCGACATCATCGGAAAATAAATTTGCTTGTTCGTCCGTCACGAAAAATCCTCCTTATTCATTAGACTGTTTATGTTCTGACTGACTCGCCAACATTTTTTCAATATCTGAGAGTTGTTGCTGATGGGCTTTAAAGTAAGCGGCATCTAGCTTTTCTGCTTTCTCAAACCACTTGGCATAGGGTTGACCCAGCACCATCGCAGTCAAGCCGATGTTAAACGCGGCTTTTCCAGATTGCGGGTCAATTTTAAACGCCTGATGGTAATATTCCGACGCTTGCTGATTATTGCCTAATGCAAGTAAAATATCTGCTACTAACAAGTTGGTATCGGCTTGCTTGGGCTGAGCCTCCTGAGCAGTGATTGCCCAGACCAGGGCGTGTTGATAATCACGTTTGGCCATTAACGCCTGACCGCTCATCATATACGCATCCGTCTTCAACTTAGGATCCGTGATTTGCTGATAAAATGGCAACGCTTTGTCGTACATCTCAGCTTGATAGTAGACGTTACCCAGCGCGTAGCGGAATAAATCACCAGCTGGTTGTTGCGATTCAAACTTGCCGAGGGCTTTCATTGCCAGTGCTTCGGCCTGCTCGTAATCTTTTCCGGCCGTCAGTAAGACCGTCAAATCATAATACGCGTGATAATCTTCTGGTCGGGCATCGATTTTGCCCACTAATTCATGAACTAACGCCTGTTGGGCCGCCTTATCTGGCCGCGTCTGCTTTGCCATACACACTCACATTCCTTTCATCATCAAATGGTATCCGTCGCATCTGGACGCCGTGATAAGTACGACGTATCATTCCAGTCTAATAATTTATAATGCCGGCCACGATCACGGGTCTCCAAAATAGTCGTCGACGTATTCGACAAGCCACCCCGTTGACGCAACGTTGCTAGGGATGCACCCAGCAATGAGTTCACTAGCGCATTCAATGCCGCCCCATGACTGACGATCAAGACGTTATCTTCACGACGCGGATTAGCCTGAACAATCTGGGTGATGGCAGGCGTCATCCGCTTCAATAACTGTTGAAAGCTCTCCCCTTGAATCGCCGTTGGATCGTATTGATCCGGATGATTGCGAAATGCGTCAAACTCGGCTGGATATGTCGCTTCCACCGCAGTAAAAGCCATCCCTTCCATCTTACCCAAGTTGAATTCACGTAAGCGGCTCAGGACCGTTAACGGTAACTCTGGTTGATTCAAGTCATGGCGCAACGTCATCGCCGTGTCTCGCGCCCGTTTCAACGGACTCACGTATAAGTGACTAAAATGAATATCCTGCAATGCTGCGGCTAACTCATGAATTTCTTGATAACTCGCTGGCAACAACGGTGAATCTCCTTGTGACCCTTGGTAGCGGCCTTCAAGATTCCACTCAGTTTTGCCATGGCGAATAAATAATAATTTTGTCAATTGCTTACTTCCTCGTATTGATAACCTATATATTTCGCCGATTGGTCCGCGCGGCAACCGCTAATTATCAGACAACTAGCGACGGTTTACTGGCCCCAAATCGTGTTCTGATCGACTAGCAGTACCACAGATGCCTACTGGACAAACGACGACTACTTTATCCATTATGACAGTTTTCAGCTTGCTTTTCAAAATCTGTTCACCTATTTTGTCAATTTCCAATTAACTTAATAAAAATAAAATTATGTCAACTAGAACTGGCGACTTCTAGCCTGGCAACAAACCACCGATAGCTAATAAAAAAGAGTAGCCTGTCATCAAACAAGCTACCCTAAAATTCATGGTGCTGGAACCACTGCCAACGTCCAGGTAATGGTACTCTGATACTGTCCGGCTGAAGCTAACGGCGTTGCGGGTAAGGTCAAACTGCTTGGCGTTACATCAAAGGTTTGACTTTGACGTCCCGACTGGGTATAGACCGTCTGAGCAGTGCCATCCGCAACCAAACTTTGTGCCAGCTGGCCATCCGTCGCCTTCAACTCAACTTGCGCAGTTCGAATGGCGGCACCACTAGTCGTCGCAAACGGGCTGAGACTCGCAAGTAACTGCCAGTCCCCACCCACAGTTCGGTGATCGACAACGGCCAATTGCTGGTCGTTATTACCATCATATGCCACATTGGTTGCAACGGACTGCTTGGCCAAAGCTAAGGTCGTCCCACGCGCAAGCGTATTCAGTGTGACCGTTCCAAAATTCAAATTAGGCACCGCCATCAGCGCTAACTGCCCACCAGACTTGACCGTTAAGCGGGCCGCATTAGTGGTGACCGTCTGCGGTTTGCCATTGACTGGATAACTCAAGCTCGCATAGTACGCCGTGCCATCATCATCCGCGTTCGTTGGTGTTTTAACCGTGTAACTCGTATCCGTCACATTCAAGGCAGTGGCTTTGCCGTTTTTGACACGGTACCAATTGGCAACCGTCACGCCCTCTGGTAACGCTGGCAAAGTAAATGTCGCTGGCGTGCCTTCAGTAACGGTCACGTCTTGTAGCGCACCAACTTGAATCTGAACACTGTCACTTAGACCATTAGAGGTACCCGTAATCGTGACTAAGCCATGATCATCGGCCAGCCCTGAGTTATCTTTGGCGACATCTGCAGCGATGACATTGCCGTAGTCATCCACAGAAGCTAAGGTTGGATCACTACTCTTCCACGTGACGGGATCCGTCGCAGTTTCGGGTGTCAGCGCGGCGTGAACCATTGTCTCGTCTGAATTATTCAGCAACTGTTCATCGCTGCTAACCTTAATACCAGTCGTCGGAACTCGTGACGGGGTTACCGTCACCTTTGCAATTTTTGACCAATAGTCCGGAAAGGCCCCGATACCTGAGAAATCGTATTGAACTTGAAAATAAACCGGCGTCGTTGCCGTCACCTCGGGCGCGTTGTACGTGTATGTCCGACTGTTCGTACCGACTTTTTGATAAGTCTGACCACCATCAGTTGATTGCCACCAAACGTATTTCCGACCACTGACTAGACTAGTCGCGGCTTCTAACGCACTGCGTTGGGCACGAACGGACAGCGTCACTGACTGACCACCAATCACATTACTATCGATGGGTTGTTGCGTAAAACCACCGGAAAGGTTCAAACCAACAATTGAAGTTGGCCGCGAAGTTGGTGGTTGCGGTGCCGTTTTGGCCGCTTCAACGACAGGAGTAAAATACCAGCAGACGAGTATGACGCTAAGTGTGAACCATACCCACCTAACCCATTTTTTCATCACGCCTCACTCCTTACGTGAACGCCGTTGACCGAACCAGTATGCCGCCATCAGCAAGGCTAACAGTCCGACTAGCGCTAAACTCCCCCATAACCACCAGTTCACTTTGTGTGGACCGACCAGTCGATGATTATGCTGACTGGCTCGTTGCGCAGTCAGGGTGAAGTTATGGCTGAAGTTCCATACTCGCGTCCCGCTGGTTAAGTGCAGCTTCAATTGATAGTTACCGGCTGCTAACCGGTCAGATCCGAGCGCCACGTGGTAGTTAAACCAGCTATTTGGCGCCATTGAACCTGATTTCAGTCGTTGGGTTACGACTGTCTTACGAGTTGCTCGGTCAATCACACGTGCTTGAATCGTCAACTGACCAAAAAGCGTTGGCGCCAGATTGCGCAGTTTGGCAAATAGAACTGGTTGACCATTGTCCGTTGTGACTTTAACTTGATCAAGCACCAGTTGGACGGGAATCGTTTCCTGTGGCTGACACCAGAGTGCCACCGCTGTCACTTCTGCGTAACGATTTTTCAAGACAAAGCCTTGATCATTCGTTGGTTTAGTGGCACTGGCAGTTGGGTTGGTGACAAATAAGCCACCTAACACTTCACCTTTGAATCCATTTTTCGGAATTGTTACGGTGAAACCGACTGTCTTGGCCTGATGTGCAGCGAGCTGCACGGTGACCCCAGCTGAAGTCATGTCCTTAAACGTGGTGGTTGCCGATGGATCTTGCCGATTTGACGGCACATACGCAACACTACCAGCATCCGAAGTCGTGGCATTCACCGGCGTCACTTCAAGGGTAATTGCCGATTTACTGGGATTGCTAACGGATACTTTCAGCTCCCGCGTACTTCCCGGCGTTACTTTTAAATTAAAATACCCGGCTTGTTTATCGAGCTGGTCTTTGGGCAGTAGAGGTGTCAACACAAAACCTGACGCGGGAGTGCTCGTCGCTGCATGGATTGGTTGCATTCCCAAGAGACCACCAAGCATGAACGCCAGCACTAACACCCACCACTGACTGATTTTTTTAAACCACATATCAACACCTCCCACGACTCATTGACTCATGTGACCTGTTAAGAAAGCACTAACTGACTACGAAGCGGCTTTTGGTGCAGCGGCAGCGGCTGGCGCATTTTGTAACGTCCAGTAAAGTGTTGCGGAATACGTCCCGGCCGAAACGTTGCTTTGCTTTGCAACTTGTAAGTTACTACTTGTGGCTGTTGTGGCGGTGTTGTCACCTTCACCAGTAGCAGCACTGGCGCTCCATAACGTTGCTGGGCTTGCGACCCAACCATTCGTGACCGTCGATTGACTCAAACTCAGTGCGGACGGTGCTGACGTATCCGTATTGTCGACCGTCCCCTTTGTCATATTCAAATTCAGAGTCGCCGTATCAATGGTTGCGGCACCGGCACTGAATGGTCCCATTCCGACCGTCAAACTCCAACCAGCATGGTTACCACGATAATCGCTGATATTCAGATTGCCACGCCCATTACCATCGTACCCGGCACCACCTGAAGTGTTACCACTGGTTGCGTTCAAGGTCGTCGGACCCGAGGCAATGTTCTTGACGTTAGTTGAACCGAGTGCGATATTTGGCACGGCATTCAACGTTAATTCACCAGGCATTACTGTAAATTGGGCGTTAGATAACGCTTCAGCATTGCCAGTACTATCCGCAACGTAACCGGTGGAAACGGTCGTTAAGTTGCCATCCGCCGTTCCAGGTCCAGCAGCAAAGGCCGCCAGTGGCATTAACGCCAGTGATAGTAGGGTGACCCCACTACTAAGACCGGTCATCACTTTAAAAGTTCGCATGTTACTTCCTCCATTTCTCTCTTGACCAAATTGAATTGTTGTATCATTTTACTAATGACTTTATGATTACGCTTTCACCGTCCTCTTCCCCTGACGCCATCATCAGTTTAGCATGTACAAGCAACGAAAGAGTTGGTAAAATCTTGATTCATTAAGTTTCCGTATCAACAACTTTTCCGTCCTACCGCATGCTCGCGCAAGTTCCAAACGGGTTCCACGACAAAAAAGTCCGTCAAGGCAGAATTGTCTCGACGAACTTAACTTGATTAATTCAATTATTTTTTTAACGCGTCATCCAGCGCATTAACGCTCTTGATGGAACCGACAACGGTAATCACGTCATGCAACGCCATCATGTCCGTTGGCTTCGGCGAAACGTTGATTTCCTTGCCATGCTTGATGGCAATCACGGTCAGACCGAATCGCTGCCGAATATTCAGGTCAATCAAATTTTGATTAACAAAGTTTGGATCAGTAATTTCGATTGCCGCCAACGTGTACTCATCACTTAAATCAATGAAATTGAGAATGTGATTGGACAACAGTTTGCGGACCACACTCTGACCCATGTCACGCTCTGGGAAGATGACCTGATCGGCACCGACCCGTTCGAGCACCCGGCCTTGGTCGCTAGTCTCGGCCTTGGCAATCACTTTTTTGGCCCCCTGCTCCTTACTCAACATCGTCGTTAGGATACTGGCTTCCATATTATTACCGATTCCGATAATGACGTAATCAAACGATTCCACGTTCAAGTCGCGCAACACTTCTTCATCACGAGTATCCGCAATCATGGTCTGCGTCGCAACATCCATCAATTCATTGACCGGCTCTTCCTTAATATCCACGGCTAACACATCCTGATGTTCAGCCACCAGTGTCCGGACAACCGCTTCACCAAAGCGTCCGAGTCCAAACACCGCAAAACTTTTTCTCATGTCGTCCTCCTTATCATTGCACTATTCACGCTACCCAATTAAGATGTTTTCAGCCGGATAACGAATCACGTTGACTCTGGCCTGACGTTTCGAGAGAGCGTACAACGACGTGAAGATCCCGACCCGTCCAATAAACATCAGCATCATAATGATAATTTTACCAATCACACTCAGGTTCGGCGTTAGTCCTAAGCTCAATCCAACCGTCCCAAAGGCGGACAAGGCTTCGAAGAGTACGTACTCGAGCCCAAAGCCCTTCGGAATACGTTCCGTCTGCGTTAGAATCAAGGTTGCGACCGTTAGCACGACACTGGCCAGAAAAATCAACATCAGTGCCCGGCTAATATTCTCCTGACTAAAGCGGCGATGACTAAATTCCACATCTTCACGCCCCCGTAGCTGGGCAATACTTTGAAACATCAACACGCCAAATGTCGTCGTTTTGATCCCCCCAGCCGTTGAACCGGGTGTTCCACCGACAAACATCAAGATCATGATGACAAATAAACTCCCTGCCTGCAGTCCCTGCGTCGGCATCGTAATCAGTCCCGCCGTTCGCGGTGTCACACTCAAAAACAGGGTATTGATCGTGCGGTTAAACCACGACGTCCCCGCTGGCAGCAGTTTTAAATCCCGTTCCGTCACGAGTAGTACCGCAAACCCAATCACGAACAAACTAATGGTCGTTAGCAACGTCAACTTTGAATTCAACGTCAACCGTTTACGGACGTGGAATAACAACAAGTCACGCCAGACTAAGAAGCCCAGTCCACCGGCGATAATCAAAATCATCGTCACAATCAGCACGTAAGGGTCGTTGCGAAAACTTTGTAGGCTGTTCCCAAAGACATCGAAACCAGCGTTACAAAATGACATCACGGCATGATACATCGCCGTATATAAGCCATGCCGCCAGCCAAATCGGGGCACGAAATCTATGGCCAGAAGTCCGAGCCCACCGAGTTGAAACAGCAGCGACAAACCGACGACATATTTCATCACACTCTTGGTATCACCGAGACTTTCCAAGTTAAGTGACGCTTTGACCATCAGTTGAGTGGACAACCCAATTTGACGGCGCATGATATTAAAAAGCAATACAGCAAACGTCATATAACCGAGGGCGCCGATTTCTGATAGGGCTAAAATCACTAATTGCCCAAAAGTGCTCCAATGTGCGGCAGTATTGACGACCGTCAACCCGGTAATACAGGTCGCGGAAGCTGCCGTGAACACCACATCGATCAATGACGTGTGCACACCAGCTGGCGTCGCCCATGGCAAACTTAATAACCCCGTTCCAATCATAATTAAAATGATGAATCCCGCCACCATCTTCTTAGAAAGGGTATCAAAAAGTCTTAGATGTGCTAATTTCTTCATACTAACTAACTTCTCCTTCACGATTCCAGCAGCAACACTGAAACCTCACTCCATTTAGCTTAATCAACCCCAGTCAGAATTGCAACCCGCAGTTTTTAATTCGTGAACACCTAATAGACCACTCGTTATGTTAGTTGATTTGTGTCATGAATCATGATTAAAGAATGCGGGTTGGTTTACTGTCCGTCAGCCGATGCGCGCCTTATTCCGACTTCCGGGGCCGGCTGACAATTGCTGGAACGCAGCCGACGTCGATTTGAACTCACGCAGAAGACCACTGCGTAATTTCAAATACGAGTCTTATTCTAAGCCGGAAGCAGCCCACTTCCAGCTAAGAATAATTTGGCTACTGAGCATTGTCATCCAGCCCCTCCAGTCGGGAAACCGCTCGAATGGCGGATGAACGACCACCTATTCTGGTACAATTGATCACCGAACATTAGATGCCTGGTCCTTCAGGCTAACTGTGAGCCAGGAGTAATGATTCCTAGCCATTGAGGTGGTGGTTCATATTCAGTCTGACTCGAAGATTCAACTTGTAAGAGCTAGCATTTTTGCCACTCCTGTAGAGAGGACGCCAAACAATGGACAAACGAGGCATGGGGCAATGGAAATCAAAACAAATCTGACAGTTAGATCACAGACGTACCGTTTATTACGAATCAATGACCAGTCGTTCTAAAGTTGAGTCCGCAAATGCCGCCTTTCGAATGGAATCCAGGCTGGAAGGTGTTTCTGACAATGCTCAGCGGCTTCTAGAGTGTGAGGTTCAGACGGGTTGGGACTGAGGATTAGCCTAGCTAGAGCGTTAAGCGGCGCATTCCCGCTTGGCGTTCTGGCGTAGCTAACCGGAAGTCCCAGTCTGACCCGAGCACATTTCGGCAATGTTGCATAGAACGTAAAAGACCAGTATTTAAGACGCGGGTTGTCGGCTTAAATCTGTGTCCATCGCGTTCCAGCGTTGTCAGAAATACCGGTAAGCCGGCATAGGACGTAGATTCGCTGCAAGTTTACGGTAACTCGCTTTGTTTCCAGCGGGTCTCAGCTGGCTACTTTTGAACTTAAGAATTGTCATGATTTAATCATTTTTAATGCTAAAAAATAACCAGCACAACGCGTAAAAGCCCATTAGTAAGCATTGAGCTAACTAATGGGCTTCAACTGAACAGATAATTGCTGTTAGACGTACTGTAAGACGCGTTCGTCATTGTAAGCCGCGTCAATCATACCAGAGCCAAGGCACTCTTCGCCGTTATAGAAGACGACTGCCTGACCAGGGGTAATTGCGCGTACGGGTTCGTCAAACGTCACCGTAACTTCCGAGTGGTCGTCATTGAAATGCACCGTCACACCGGAGTCTTTTTGACGGTAACGGAACTTGGCCGTCACGTGGAAGTCGTTGCCGAGGTCTTCGTCAGTGACGAAGTGCAAGTCGGACGCCTTCAAATGAGTCGCATATAGGTGTGGATTGTGGTAACCCTTGCCGACGTAGAGAATATTCTGCTTGAGGTCCTTACCAATCACGAACCATGGCTCGTTATCCTCACCATCGCCACCAATACCGAGTCCCCGACGCTGACCGATCGTATAGTACATCAAACCGGCATGCTCGCCTTTAACTTGACCATCAAACGTCATCATCTTACCGGGAGTTGCAGGTAAGTAATGGCCTAAGAATTCCTTGAAGTTCTTCTCACCAATGAAGCAGATACCAACGGAATCCTTCTTCTTAGCTGTTGCCAAACCAGCGTTTAGCGCTAGCTTCCGTACATCCGGCTTAATCATCTCGCCAAGTGGGAACATGACCTTTTGTAAGGTCTTGGAATCCAACTGGCTCAAGAAATATGTTTGGTCCTTATTGCTATCAACGCCCCGTAATAAGTGCATCGTGCCATCTTCGTCATGCTGCAAACGCGCGTAGTGGCCGGTTGCGATGTAGTCCGCACCTAAATCCATGGCGTAATCTAGAAACGCCTTAAACTTAATTTCCTTGTTGCAAATGACATCAGGGTTAGGCGTGCGGCCCTTTTTGTATTCATCTAAGAAATACGTGAAGACCCGGTCCCAATATTCCTTCTCAAAGTTGATTGAGTAGTAAGGAATCCCAATTTTGTCGGCAACTTTTGCCACGTCTTTATAGTCCTCGGTCGCGGTACAGACACCATTTTCATCCGTATCGTCCCAATTCTTCATAAAGACGCCCACCACGTCATAGCCTTGCTGCTTTAAGAGCAGTGCCACAACGGATGAATCAACACCACCACTCATGCCGACAACGACACGCGTGTTACTGTGATCAGTCATACTTTTCACCATCATTTCCAAAAGATTCTGGAGAATCCACGATTTGAAGGTCGTACAAGTCCAGTAAGTACCATTATAACAAAGAAAACGCCGGCTGCAAGCCAGGCGTTTCATTAATTAGCCCTCAGTGAGGACGTCCCGCTCAATAAAATTGGCGAGAATATAGCGTAATTGTTCAACGGCTTCCGGATGCGCGTCATTTTTAAAAATATTGACGCGTTGAACGCCGTTACCCGTGACCGTTGTCATTTTAAAACCGGTTAAATCGGCATTGACCGTCACCTTTAATTTAAAGGCTGCTTGGTATGGCGATGTCGGATCCAATGACCGTTCAAAACTGAACGCACCTGACCGCCCCTTCACGAAGCCCAGGTCTAGCAACGTGTATTTCTTAACCGTTGCACTTAAGGTATAGGATGTCGTATCACCATCTAATTGAACTGTTTTTGTATAAGCCATTTGATGGGCCCCCTATTTCTTTAATAATCGTTGGGTCGTCTTCGTCAATACATCGATAAACTGGTCTAAGTCAGCCTTCGTTGTATAGCGCCCAAAACTAAGGCGAATTGATTCCGTGACCCGTGGAGAATCTTCACCAAACATTGCAATCAAGACGTGGGAAGGTTCCAGACTACCCGCGGTACATGCGGACCCACCGGATACGGCCACACCACCCAAATCTAAGTTCGTTTGCATCGTATACGTTGAAATCCCTTTGATCCAGAGATTCAACACGTGCTGCAAGTTGTTCTCTCCAAGTGAACCGTTGACTTCAAAATCAACCCCGTTGGCCGTCAATTGGTCAACAACATACTGCTTGAATTCCCGATATTTAGCCTGTCGGTGTGCTTTTTCTTCAGTCGTCAATTCTTGAACCGCCGTCGCAAAACCAGCGATTGCTGGCACATTTTCAGTCCCAGCGCGGCGCTTATCTTCCTGCTCGCCACCTTTGACGAAGCTTGGAAAGTTGACGCCATTACGTTTATATAAGAAACCGAGAAACTTAGGGCCGTTAATCTTATGCGCTGACGTCGATAACATGTCGATGTGGTCACGCTCAACGTCAATATCTAACAATCCATAAGCTTGGACGGCATCCGTATGGAACCACGCTTGATGATCCTTCAGCAACATCCCGATTTCGTGAATCGGCATCTGTGAACCGACCTCGTTGTTCCCCGTCATGATTGAGACCAAGATCGTATCTGGTCTCAACGCCGCCTTCAAGTCGTCCAAACTGATTTGGCCTTGCTCATTGACGGGCAAATAAGTAATTTCAAAGCCGTGTTCTGCCAGAAAAGCCGTCGACTTTAAAATTGCTTGGTGTTCGATCGCCGTTGTGATAATATGCTTACCTAAATGTTGCCGGGTCCAGGCCGTCTGCATGATCGCCGTATTATCACTCTCAGTCCCACCACTAGTGAAAATAATATCATCGTCGGGGGCATTGATACTCTGGGCAATGACGTGCCGGCTATCATCCAATACTTGCCGTGCAGCCCGTCCAAAAGCATGGGTGCTAGAGGCGTTCCCGAACGTTTGCGTCATTTGCTCAGTCATCGTCTGAACCACCGAAGCAGCCATCGGCGTGGTGGCCGCATTGTCTAGGTACACTTGCTTCATGTCGTCATACTTCCTTCTAAAAAATCTTCATTTACTTCCTATCGTAACCAGTCCACAGTTAATTGCCATTCAGCTGTCGTCCTACCACTGTCACCGTACGGAAGTGTCGTCACGCGTCTATCGCGTGCCGCCGTGTTGGACAAGGTTACTCTCGTATTAATCTGTGGCTTGGTCTTGTGCCGCAAAGAGGGCCAATAACATGGCTGCTGATTGTTTACCCGCTTCTAGAATAAATTCGTCAAAACTGACACCGGCGTTTTCATCACCAACATCTGACATTGCCCGAATCACCACGTAAGGTGTCTTGAATTGATGGCAGGCTTGACCAATCGCAGCGCCTTCCATTTCACTGGACAGTGCGTCTGGAAAATGTGCCAAGATCTTATCCGTCGCCGCTTTTCCAGCAATGAATTGGTCTCCGGAAACAATCAAACCAGTCTTGGCATTCAAACCAGTAGCGGTTGCTGCTGCCATGATTTGTTTGACCCAGTTGGCATCCGTTTCGTAATATAGTGGTTGTTGTGGTAACTGGCCGTACTCGTAATCAAAGGCCGTCGCATCGACATCATGGTAAGCCGTGGCACTGGCCACAACGACGTCTCCGACATGCAAACCAGCACCGATTCCGCCAGCTGAACCTGAGTTGATAACGACATCCACGTCAAAGTTCGTAATCATCAACGCTGTCGTCATTCCGGCTTGAACCTTACCGATACCTGACTGCACTAAGACAACTTCTTGGTGGTCGATCGTCCCATCATAAAACGTGATGTCTTTGATTGGCACGACCCGTTCGTCTTGCAGTGCCTCCCGCAAAGTTTTGAGTTCCTCTTCCATGGCACAAATAATTCCAAATTTCATGTTGCGCTAACCCCTACTTTCTATGGTGTTAAAAATAAAATTAAAAAGACAATGATAATGCCTAGTATTAGTCCAGCAATCACCCAATTGAGCTTCCGTGCCAAGCGTTTGGTCTTTACTTCTTCCAGTGCACGATTATTTTCGGCCGCATAAGCCTGACGCGACGAACTGCTCGTCTCTGGCTCTGAGGGTTGTGTTGGTTCATCGTCTTCAACTGGTTGCCGGCGTTGTTGCCGATATTGCTGTCGGGTGACACGCTCGTCATCAGCCACTATGCTTCAACTCCTAACTCGGGGTGACTTTGCCAGTACCAAATCGCCATCACTGTTTTCGCATCCTGGATTTGTCCGGTCTGCACTTGTTCGACGGCGGTAGCCAAATCCAGCTTAATTAGCCCAATTTGTTCATCAGGGTCTTGTGGTAGCTCTGTCGCAACGGCTGTTAAACCGGTCGCCACGTACAATTTCATAAATTCATCGGTAAAACCAGGTGAGGTATAAAATTGGGCGACCGCTTCTAATCGGCTGGCGGTCAGTCGGGTCTCTTCATTGAGCTCCCGTGCGGCTGCTTGATCCATCGTTTCGCCGGCTTCGACCTTGCCAGCCGGAATTTCAAGCGTTAAACCACCCGTTGCCGCTCGCCACTGCCGTTCAACGATCATTTGGCGTTCTGCCGTAATCATTAGCATCGCGACCGCTGGCTGGTGCCGCACGATTTCGCGAGTCGCCGTCGTTTGGTCTGGCAACGTGACTTCTTGACGTTCAACTTGCACGAGTCCACCTTGATAGACCGTTTTGCGACTTTGAACGCGTTCTTCAAATGTCATCACTCAAGCACCCCTTTCAGTGTCTGCTCTCTCAATAAGGATACCGATTTTTAGGACCGAATGCAATTTTCAGTCGACCGATTACGATAATTTTAACGAACCGCATAAAAAATGACCCAACGAGCGGTCGTGACTGCTGGTCAGGTCATGGTTCCAGTTCATCAATTCGCGGTCGTGATGACCCCTTACACTTGTGCTAAATTCGACACAAAGTCTTCGTACGCAGCTTGTTCGCCGGTTTCGGTCGCAGTCGCCGTACTGTAATCTCCACGTAAAGCTTCCTCAAGTGGCAAGGTGACGATGCGAACAAAGGTGGCATTGCCAATCAGTTCCATCCAGTATTCTTCATCGGCACCTTGATGAACGACTGTCTTGACCATCCCACCAGGATTAGTAACTTGAATTTCTTGGTTGAAATCAGTACTTTCTTGATGCAATAAGACGTACATTAATGAAGATGCAGACATCGCAGTCCCACAAGCATTCGTAAAGCCAACGCCGCGTTCAAAGGTCCGCACAAAAATTGAGTTAGCGCCTAAGACTTCGACAAAGCTGACGTTCACGCCATCAGGAAAGATGCTGTTCTTGCCATCATTCATCCAGGCACCGATTCGTCCTAATTCAGGACCAACTAAAGTCTCGTGGTCAACAAATGCAATCAAATGTGGATTAGGTACAGCAACCGCTGAAAACTTCAAATCTTCAGATAGTGCTGGAATCTTCTCGTTGATAATCGTCGCTGCGTCATGGTTGGCGTGCATACCTAAAGTTTGCGCGTCAAATGAGACGGGTGAGATTTCAACACTGTATGCAGGCACATGAGCGGCAAAGTCAGCAACGGCCTGTACTTTTAAGTCCGCATACATGGTCTGGACCCGAAAATCTTCGACACTATTTTGGGTTCCCAAGTAGCGTGCCACCGTCCGTAGACCATTGCCACACATGCTAGCCTCGGTGCCGTCTGCGTTAATGACCCGCATGCGACCAAGGACTTGCGAATGTTCAGATTTATCGACGACTAACACGCCATCGGCACCATCATATAAACCGGCGCCGTCCCGCTTACAAACGTTAATTGCCAATTGCTTCAAATCCGCATCAGATAACGGTGCTTGAAATTGCGTTTGATCTAATAAATAAAAATCGTTCCCAGAACCGTGTACCTTGATCATTTTCACAGCCATCAACATCCTATCTATATAATCTTAATCCTAAATTAAACTACTTCATTATCATACTGACTTTTTCATGAAAATTCAATTCCAAAGGACCAATTCTCATGAAACCTGGTGATTAACCCTGCTAGTCTTGGTGTTGGTTCAAATTTTTTTGTCGTTCAACCAAGGCCTGATTGATTTTAGTGACTTCTAAAAACTGATAAAACCGGACGATTCCCCACAAAATCAGATAGCAGCCTAAAAACAGGCCCCAGAAGCTAGGAATGTGCCAGTGATTAAACCAAATCGTACCGATGGTTAACCCAAATGTACCTAGCAAATGCAGTCCTACTGCCACTAAATATGATAGCCGGTCCAGTTCAAACAAGTCTGTTAGCAGTCCAATCAACGCACTCATGATTAAGACACTCACAACATTCCTCATTGTAGGATGCGTGGGCTGAATGTTGAGTGCAATAATGACCAAATAGGCAACTGCGCCGTAACCACACCCAATCATCATTCGTTGTAAGCTTACTTTCATGGCGGCCCCCTATATTCCTAGGCTTTTCATCAGCGTCTTCACATATTTACGGCTGACCTCAGTCTTGATTTGATTCGTGAGGACCGCAGTCATATTACCAGAAAAACTATCACTCAGGCTCAATAAATGGTTCAAATTCAAAAATGCGTGTTTCGAGACCTGCACAAAATCCAGATTGGCCAGTCGTTGCCGCAAATGGCTAAGCGGTTCTTTGGACTGAATGAGATGTGCGGTCGTATAGACCAGAAGTTGCCCTTGTTGAACATCCGCCATAATAATATCGGCAGTCTTCACCATCATCAGTCGCTCGCTGGTCTTCAACGGGATAATAGTTGGATGTGCAGTTTGGAACTGGTCAATATACAGCATCAAAGCTTGTACTGGTTCACCTAGTTGAGACGCTTTGACCAGTACTTCTATCTGAGATGGCGCCAGTTGTTCATCTCGTTCAAATTGACTGTGAACCACATTGACCACCCTCCCATTGATAAAGCGTTACCGTCGCCATTGTAATTGTTGTCGCCAAACCGGAATCAGCACCAGTAACAAGCAACTGACCAAGATATAGCATATTATCTGATAGGTCTGTGAGGCTGTCAACAAACCCGACCAGTTGATACGGACACCCATCAATCGCTCAAAATCGTTTTGGGCAATGCTGCTATGAGCAAAAACAGTATTTAAGGTGTCATTCATTAGTACCTGACGATACAGCGATGCCGCGTAACTTCCAGGCGTTAATTTGACTAAGGTCTGAGCTGCAGTTGGAAGCGAACCAACCGGTAGATACAGCCCAACCAGAAAGCCCGTCGCGGTGCCAATAATGGTCGCAAGTTTGCCAAAATTATCGATGGTATGAATACGGGCGATAATCAGTGCATTCACGACCGTCGCCAAACCCGCACTTATCATCATTAGGCCAACAACATCCAGCAACTGTGCCCCGCTAAACCTAAGACCATCAGTAAAACTAAAATAGCCCCACATGCCAGCGAACATGGCTAGTTGCATGACAATACCGACAATGGTTGCACTCACCAAATAACTTAATTCCAATCTGACTGGTCCCACATCCGTGAGCAATAAATCCCGGTCAACCTGGCGCTCACGGTCTGAGACGAGCTGGCCCAAACCAGCTAATGTCGTTGAGATGCCAGTCAAGACCAGAATACCGGCAATCAACCAACTATCCAATAACTGATCCGTTTGTGGGAGCTGTGACCATTCTCGGTGCATTCCGGCTTTAAGAAACACTAAATACAGAACAAACGCAATTCCCGCGCTTAACAGTGACAACAGAACGCCACTGTGATTTCGAAAATAGAGCCGACAGTTGCGTTTAATCAAACCAAGCATTTAAGTCAACTCCTTTCCGGTCAAGGCCATAAAAGCATCGTTCAACGAGCTAGGGCGATACTCGAAATCAAGCAAATTTGGCTGGCAGATTGTCAAAATCTGTATTGCAGATGCCATATCGGTCGGTAGACAAATCACTTGATTGCCAGTAACGTGAAACTCGGTCTGTACCAAAGTTGCCAGCACAGTAGGTTGTGCGTTGGGTGCCACCGTCAAGACCAATTGTGGTCGGCCATAACGTTGCTTGATTTCAGCAGCTGACCCATGTGAACAAACACGGCCATTTGTCATAATATAAACATTATCAGCGGTGTCGGCTTCATCCAAGTAATGTGTCGTCAGGACAATTGTCAATCCCTCTCGTTGTTGCAAATCATGCAATAATTGCCAAATTACCGTTCTTGTTTGAATATCCAGCCCAGTAGTTGGTTCATCCAAGAACAGAATTTCAGGATGATTGAGTAAGGCCCGTGCAATATCGACTCGCCGTTTCTGACCTCCGGAAAGTGTGCCGTATCGCTGTTGAAAAAAGCTGGTCAAACCAAATTGTACCCGTAGTTCTGCGACTCGTTGCTTGGGAACATCACGGTATTGTTGGGCACGTAATCGTAAATTTTCTTCAACTGTCAGGGCATCATCCAGCACACTGCCTTGAAAGACAACGCCTGGCTGACGAGTGCGATTCATCTCAACGGTTCCAGCAGTCGGTGTTAACTGACCAATCAGCAACTTGATCAACGTACTTTTGCCCGCACCATTCGGCCCTAGAATGGCAGTCATACGACCCGCTTTAATTTTCAGGTTAATATCATTGACCGCAACGTGTTGCTTGTATACCTTTGTTAAATGCATCGTCGCAAGTAATACCACAATGACCACCTCCCATTTAAATACCGTCAGCTTACACACTAAATACAGATTTGTCTCGTCTTTTTAGCTAAGTCGTCAACTATACCGGCTAAGTGGTCAAATTTCAGTCATAACCGTCAGCACCATCTAGTCGCCTAACGATTGGATTAGCATACTGCCCCATAACGCAACGGCACGATTGAACTAACCCAGGTGCCGGCAGAAAGCAGTCAGTTTCACCCCACGTCCCACAAAAAAAGCCCCCAAGCAGTCCAACATGACCACTCAGAGGCAATTTTTACATCAAAAAATATTTAGATTAGGCTTCCAAACCAGTTGCAACTGATTCAGGGTAATTCTCACGAACGATGGCGGCACACCGCGCACAGAGCGTTGGGTAAGCATCGTCACTGCCGACATCCGTCTTGACCATCCGGCAACGGGCACAAACCTCGCCGTCAGCATGGCTAACTTTGATGGCAACCGTATCGCCAAAGGCTTCGGCATCAGCGGGTGCATCGCTTAATGCGTGCATATCAAGCGCTGAAACCATCAACATTTGCCGGACATTGGTGTTCAAACCGTCCAAGAAGTCTTGGGTATCCGCATCCACGTACAAGTCTAAGTGCGCTTCTAGGGATTTCCCAATCAGCTTGGCATCGCGAGCTTCTTCGAGGGCCTTCAAAACGTCACTCCGAAGATCCATGAACCGTGACCACTGAGCCGTTAATTCGGCACTATTGGCATAGTTTTGAACCGTTGGCATGTCGGTCAATTGCGCAAATTCTTCTGGTTCCTTCAAGAATGGCCAAATTTCTTCGGTCGTATGTGGCAACATTGGCGTAAAGAGCTTCGTCAAAGCAACCAGCACGTCGTAGAAGACCGTCTGCATCGAACGCCGTGAATGACTGTCTTCCGCATCAATATACATAATATCCTTCGCAATATCCAGGTAGAAGTTGGATAAATCAACCGTTAAGAAGTTGATCAACTTCTTGTAAATATCGAGGAAGTCATAGTGATCGTAATGATCTTTGATTTCAGCGACAAAGTCATTCAACCGGACAGCCATGTATTGGTCAACACTAGCTAAGTCTTCAAATGCGACCCGGTCCTTCTTCGGATCGAAGTCAGTCGTGTTGCCTAACATGAAGCGCACCGTATTCCGGAACTTCTTGTAAGCATCCGCGACTTGTTTGAAGCTTTCCATTGAGACCCGCACGTCTGAACTGGTATCAACGGAAGCGACCCACATCCGAACGATTTCAGCACCCATTTGCTTGATGACATCTGCAGGGGCAATCGTATTCCCCAGTGACTTACTCATCTTGCGACCCTTGTCATCCAAGGTAAAACCTTGTGATAAGACTTGCTTGTAAGGTGCATGACCAGAAACCGCCACACTAGTGATCAAACTTGAGTTGAACCAACCACGATATTGGTCGGAGCCTTCCAAATACAGATCAGCCGGATATTTGAGGTATGGCCGTTCCGCTAAGACACCTTGGTGTGACGAACCGGAGTCGAACCAAACATCCATAATATCAGTTTCCTTCGTAAAGGTCCCCTTTGGTGAATGTTCATTCGTGTAGCCTTCTGGTAATAAGTCCTTGGCTTCACGTTCAAACCAAATGTTCGACCCGTACTTGCCGAATAAATCAGCCACGTGATTGATGGTTTCTTCGTCCATGATGGCCGTCCCATCTTCGGCATAGAAGATTGGGAGTGGCACACCCCAGACCCGTTGCCGTGAGATGACCCAGTCACCACGGTCACGAATCATGTTGTATAGCCGCTTCTTACCCCATTCTGGGAAGAATTGAACATCGTCCATCGACTTCAGAATTTCGTCACGCATGTCACCGACCGAAGCAAACCATTGTGGCGTTGCGCGGAAGATGATTGGCTTCTTAGTCCGCCAGTCGAAAGGATAACTATGTTCGTATGGCATGTACTTGAGCAACAAGCCGGCGTCCTTCAATTTGCCTAGCGCAATTTCGTTGGCATCGTCATAGAAGACACCCGCAAAGTCAGCACCAGCCTCTTCAGTCAGTACCCCTTTGTTGTCGACTGGGGCAAAGATTGGCAAACCGTATTTTTGACCGATCCGGTAGTCATCTTCCCCATAGCCAGGTGCGGTATGCACAAGACCAGTACCAGAATCCAAGGTAACGAAATCACCAAGCATCGTCAATAAGTTGCGGCTATGGTCAAATGGATGTTCACACAAGACGTTTTCGAGTTCAGCACCCTTGACCGTCTTGAGCACTTGAACATCTTCCCAGCCAAACCGTTCTGCGTTTTCATCCAATAATTCGGCTGCCAACACGAACTTCCGGCTTTCACCAGCTGGTTGAACGACCACGTAATCAAAACTAGCGTCAACGGTGATCCCTTCAGAGGCTGGAATCGTCCATGGCGTCGTCGTCCAAACCACGAGGTAAGTATCGTCATCTAAGACACCCTTGCCGTCGATGACCCGTTCACCGTAGAAGGCAGATGGTGACGTTACGTCATGATATTCAACTTCGGCTTCTGCCAAGGCTGATTCAGAGGACCATGACCAGAAGACTGGCTTTTTGCCCCGATAAATCAGGTGGCGCTTAGCGAAGGCCCCGAAGACCCGCACTTGTGCGGCTTCAAATTCAGGCTTCAACGTTAAGTATGGGTTGTCCCATTCGCCGCTGACCCCTAACCGTTTGAATTCTTCACGTTGGTGGTCAACTTGTTCTAAGGCATACTTGCGACAAAGTTCACGGAATTCATTATCCGACATCTTCTTACGGTCGTAGCCAGCTTGTTTCAACTTTTGTTCGATTGGTAGGCCGTGGGTATCCCAACCAGGAACGTACGGTGCCCGGAAGCCATTCATCGATTTATAACGAACAATGAAATCCTTCGTAATCTTATTTAAGGCGTGCCCCATGTGGATATCGCCGTTTGCGTATGGCGGGCCATCATGTAAGATAAAGCTTGGCTTACCTTCATTCAATTTTTGCCGTTGTTCATAGACTTTGTTTTCAGCCCAGAGGTTTTGCCGTTCAACTTCCTTGACCGGTAAGTTCCCACGCATTTTAAACTTGGTCTTACCGAGGTTTAATGTTTCTTTAACGCGCATACTCTCACTCCTTAAATTTTTTATCAAACAATCATTGGTTTGGAGACACAAAAAAACTCCGCCCAGCCAGGGACGAAGTTATCGTGGTACCACCCAATTTTAGAATTGTTTAGATTCTCTCTTAGCATGGATAACGTTCATGAGACGGTCACCCTTACTCGCTTCAGGGTGACGTTCGGAGATGATGGACAACTGATGAAGGGACGACCGCCTTTCCATTATCGGCAGCTCTCTGGGCGTATTCATCAGTGTTGACTGTTCTCCTCGACACATTCATGTGCTTTAATTGTCTGCAATGATCAGCGCTTAGTTAGCCGCGTTGTCATCGTCAGGGAAAATAACCACCGTTTGTTGTGGGGCTTGATCCCCACCATCGGCAACTGGGGTTTCACCACTCGTTGCTTCCGTAATTTCAACGGTTGCTTCTGAGTTTACGCTCGCATCCCCCGAGTTGTCAAGACTATCTTCCTTCAAAACGTGTTGAATTTCAGTATAGTCTGCGGTATTGGTCTCGCTAAGTAGTTGGTCCCAATCCTTGCTCTTAACCACTTCCAATTGTGATTCTAACATCACTTGAAGGCGTTGACGGAAGACCCGTGTTTGTTTCTTCAAATCGTCCGTTTCAACAGATAAGCGCTTGGCCTTTTGTGAAGCGTCGTCAATCATTTGGTTCGACTTGTCAGTGGCTTCACTGACAATGTCAGAAGCTTGCTTTTGTGCTTCCCGGGTAATGATGTCGGCTTCCTTCTTCGAGTTGGTCTTAACCTTGTCAGCAGCTTCTTGGGCCACTAAAATCGACTGGTTCAAAGAATCTTTTAATTCGTTGAAATACTTCAACTTGCCTTCACTCGCGTCTAAACGTTCTTGGAGGTCCTTATTTTGTTTTAAGGTAATTTGATAGTCTTTGATAATCTGTTCCAGAAAATCATTGACCTCATCAATATTGTAACCACGTAGTTTCGTTGAAAACTCTTTGTTATGAATGTCATCCGGACTTAACACCATTAGAATTCCTCCAATATTTATTTACTATGAATAATATTTAACGTTATTCGCAGTCGCGCCTTCTTGGTCTCGCCGCTGATTTCGGCGAGTCGCACGCGGCCATAGTGGTTCACACTAAGCATATCGAGTAGCGCCAATTCATAATCGGCTTTAGGCAACTCTGCCCAGTTCAGGCGGACCTTGCCACCCTCGATCAATTCCTTAGCGTGATGCCGCGACAAGTTGAATGCGGCTTTGATGATACTATCCGCGCGTAGTGAGCTGACCGTCGTTGTGACAGGTTCCCAGTCATCTTCACGAGCAATTACTTCGGATCCTGCAACCGCCGTTAGATGCACTTTCGTCTTACCAAACCGATCAATCTGATCATTAAAGTAATCCGCCATCTCAGACTCACACACAAACTGCCAGTGCTCACCATCAGTGATAATATCACCAAAGACATCCCGCTCTACGCCGGCATTTGCCAACGTTCCCAGTATTTGACCATGTTTGAGCGTCGCAAACTTGACTGGGTAGACAATGTTGAATAATGTGATTTGAAAATCTGCGGCCTCGGGTTCGTAATATGGCGGATAAAATAAGATCCGCTGCAATTCTGCACCCTCAAAACCGCCGTACGCGCGCATCCGTACATCATCCAGCTGGTTAGCCAGTGTCTGGGCAATGTACACTTGACGTGGGTTCAAAAACGCCGTTAAGATCGGTCGGTACTGGTCCGCAACTTGGCGGAGCCACCCCGTGACCTGTTCAATAAATGGGGCTTCACTATCGCGAAAATGTTGTTTTAGATTATCATTCACGATACTATCCTCGTTATCTTAATTTAATACGTCAAAAAGCTTAATAGGTAAAACAAGCCACTTTCAGCAAATTGGAGCACTAACAGCGCAATGATTGGTGAAAAATCCAACCCGGCAATTGCGGGAATGAAGCGCCGAAAAATACTGAGAAATGGTTCACAGATCTGTCCTAAAAATTGCCCGATGCGCGTATTATAGGCACCTGGGAACCAAGACATCAGAATGTAAACCACAATGGCTAATTGGTACAGTTGAAATAACCGACTAATAATCGTCACTAACAGAGGCCACTCACTCCTTATAATTTGCTGGAATCAAACTGACTAGTTGTGCTTCCTGACACTTCGTAGTTTTCTGGAATGCAAAGGAAAATCTCGTCGCCGATGCGTTCGATCTCGCCATTGATGGCAAAGACCGTCCCAGTCAGAAAATCAACGATCCGGCGTGCCATCTCATCATCCACGTGGTCAAAATTCACGATCACGGCTTGATTTTTAAGCAATTGGGTCGCAATTTCCTTAACATCCGAATAAATTTTCGGTTCGAATAAGGCGATTTTACTATTCACTGATTTACCACCTTGCATGGGAACAACTTTCGGTGTCGAACGCGTGTTGGTCGCTGGTTCAGTGGGGGCCGCCGCTTGTGAAGCTTGGGTCGGTTCCTCATACTGATCATCAGAATCTCCAACACCAAAAAAGTTACTAATGAATCCGGCCATATGCTTGCGCTCCCTTCACTGTCTTACTTACGCCGACGCTTGAAGAATGGTGGCGTATCTAGTGAATCACCACTGTTGTCATCCTTGCTGTCGTCAGCTTGTGAATTATCATTAAAAACATCAAAATCTGTCTTTTCAACGTTGTTAAATTCTTGACCATTGTTGACTGGCCGTGAATTGTTTGGTTCGCGCCGGATATCCCAGTTACCGAATGGATCGTCAGCTTGAGATTCACTTGGTTGAGCCGCTTCGCTAGTTGCGGGTTGGTCTGTTGAGTTGTTGCTAAACATCCCACCACGTTGTTGGCTAGCAGCAGTCCGAGTTGATTGGTTACCCAATTTGAGTTCCCGTTGCTTCTGGTCGATACCAGTCGCAATGACCGTCACCCGAACTTCATCGCCTAAGCTTTCATCAATCGACGTCCCAAAGATAATATTAACTTCGGTCGTTGCAGCTTGGCTCACGATGTCTGAAGCAGCTTGTGCTTCATATAAGGACATGTCGGGACCACCCGTGATGTTCAATAAGACTTGTTCGGCACCATCGATTGAAACTTCCAATAATGGTGATGAAATGGCTTGTTTCGTCGCATCGGCAGTCCGGTTTTCGCCAGTGGCAGAACCGATTCCCATCAATGCGGAACCTTGGTTTTGCATGACCGTCTTGACATCCGCAAAGTCCAAGTTGACGTAGCCTGGTGAAGTAATCAAATCAGAGATCCCTTGAACCCCTTGACGTAAGACGTTATCGGCTTCTTGGAAGGCTTCCATCATTGGAGTCTTCTTATCAACGATTTCAAGCAAGCGGTTATTGGCAATGACGATCAACGTATCGACGTTGTCCTTCATTTGGGCAATCCCTTCCGCCGCATTGCGTGCCCGCTTCGGGCCTTCAAACGTAAATGGACGTGTAACCACACCAACTGTTAAAGCGCCTGAATCCTTAGCGATTTTAGCCACTACGGGTGCAGCACCGTTACCAGTACCACCGCCCATTCCGGCAGTGACGAAGACCATGTCAGCGCCCTGTAAGGCTTCCGTCAAGGCTTCTTCACTTTCTTGTGCTGCTTTGGAACCAACATCAGGATTGGAACCAGCGCCAAGTCCTCGTGTTAATTTCGGTCCAAGCTGAATCTTAGTCTCAGCATTGGATGTTTGTAATGCTTGTACATCGGTGTTTGCAACGATAAATTCGACGCCCTTGACGTCTTCTGCAATCATCCGGTTAACGGCGTTTCCACCACCGCCACCGACACCAATGACTTTAATATTAGCCCCTGAGTTCTGGGTTGAATCTAAAGAAAATTCCATGTTTTTTCCTCCGTCATTTCTATCCGATTATTAATCAAAGAAGTGGTTGAAGAAGCCCTTGACCCGTTCAACGGTCCCCTTATGATTTGGATCAGCCTGTTTCGGTTGCTCCTGTTTAACTGGCTGTTTTTTAGTTGTTTGTTTCGGTTGTGGCGCGGTTGGTTCTGGTGCTGGTGTTACTTCTGAGAATTCTCGAGCAACACTCGCACGAGTATCTCCCGTCAAGGCACTCTTCACGAGCAACGTGACATCACTTAAAGCCGCTTGGTATTTGATAACAGCTAACGCTTCATCAAATGACGGATGCCTTAAGCCCATCTGGTTAGGTGTGAAGACCCGGACCCGCGTGCCAAAACGCTGTGAAGCAAGGTCCGTAATGCCAGGGATTGCGGCAACACCACCTGTTAACACGATGCCACCTGGCAATTCCAGAGCCCGAATCTCATCCAAATGTTGTTTGACCTTGTCGAAAATCTGATCAAGCCGTGCTTCGATGATTTCTGCTAAGTATTGCTCACTGATTTGTTCGGGGGTACTCTGCCCAACAACATCGACTGGAAATAGCTCATCATCCGAGGCCTGCTGAGCATCGGCATAGCCATAGTCTCGTTTGAGTTTTTCGGCATTTTCAATCGACGTATTCAAAACGACTGAGATATCCTTCGTAATATACTGGCCGCCTTCTTGATCAACATAAGTATATTTGAGTTGGTGATCATGGATGACCGCAGCGGTCGTTTGACCACCACCCATATCAACGATGATCGAACCAAAATCCTGTTCACCATCATTCAACACGAGTGAGCTCAACGCTAAGGGGGCAATCACGATTTGTTCAATCTGCAGGCCGGCCTTTTCGAGTGCCTTACGGGTGTTATGAATGATCGTTTTCGGACCAGTAAACAGTGTCCCGTGCATTTCAAGCCGGACACCGACCATTCCGCGTGGATCCTTGATGCCATCAAAGCCATCAACAACGAATTCTTCTGGAATGACATCTAAGACTTCCCGTTCTGGTGGCAAGCTTTGAACCAATGCGGCCGCCGCAACGTTTTGGACATCTTCATTATTAATTTCTTTGGATTCATCCGCGACAGCAATCATGCCACGGCAACGTTCAATTTTGACCAGGTTAGCGGGAACTCCCGCAATCACCTTTTTTATTTCGATACTTGCTTTTTCTTCAGCTTGGCGTACTGCTGATCGAATCGTTTCGGCCGCCTTGTCAATATCGACAATGACCCCACGACTTAAACCATTAGAACGTGCGCTTCCCACACCAATAACGTTCATTTGCCCTTTAACACGTTCAGCAACAATGACTTTTATTGAGGTGGTCCCTATATCAAGTCCGACATAAATTCCTGAATTATCCATAATAGAGGAACCTCCTAGTAATTTACATAAATATTCAAGGATTCGCTGACATATCCAGTTAATCCCTAGTTTACCATATCCTAAGCGCTTTTAAAAAGGTCACACTTAGCATTCTATCAATTATTCTGATTCTTGAACGGATAGGAGTAAGCTCCCACCTCAAGATTGATGACACCCTTGGACTTCATCTTGGCTGAAATCCCCGGATAATAGGCCATCTTGCTAGCAAAAGTACTGATGGTCGCATACACTTCATTGCCATCATTCATATACAAGTGGACCCGTTCCGGATTCGATTTGTTCGGTGCAAACTTGATTTCAGAGATATTATGTTTGACCGCGGATGATAACTTCGCGTATTGGGCAATCATTTTCTCAAGCCGCTGACCACTCTTGAAATTGGCATAGATCGGCGAACCACCACCGGGCTGCGAATAAGTGCCCTTTAAAATCAACCCGTTCTCCAAGATGCGCCGGTAGTGTTGACCGGTTGATAGATAACCAGCGATGCGAATCTCTTTGACCGTCACCCGTACCCGATTATAACCAACTAACTGCGTGGTTACCTTGCCAATCTGAGGTTGCGCGTGACGGGCGCGTTTGGTCGTCTGTTGATCATGACCAATCACGGACCAAAGTGCGACGCCAGTATCGATCTTAGTGGCCGTTTTGACCTGAGCTGTCGTTAGCTGGTTGGTCCCACGAACTGTGACCGCTTGAACATGGCTTAGTGGTGAGATAAAGTAGCCGGCAACCGCCGCACCAACTAAAAAGATACTCATCAGAATCGCGACCCGCTTGAACAGTAGCCGCCGCCGCTGCGTTTTCAGCTTGGGCAACTTATCACCGATTCGGAGTCGTTTACCCGACCACCGATGATGGCGCTTCTGTTCGGCACGTTGGTTCTCGGCCGCTTCACGCTGAAACCGTTCCCATGGGGTGAGCTGCTCCGGGTGCTCGCGTTCTTTCGGCTTTTTACGGAAAATGGCCATCACACCCACCCTTTCACTCTAATCTCAGTGCGACTTAACGACTGATTCTAAAACATGTAATAATTGGTCCGCTGCATCTGGCATTCCAAGCTTCTTGGCATTTGCTGCCATGGCTTCACGGTGCGTGCTGCTCTGCAATAATCGATCCAAAGCTGCGACCAGTGTTGCCCCGGTCAAGTCCGATTCTTTGATCAGTTCAGCAGCACCCGCATTAACAAGGCTCTGAGCATTCTTAGTTTGATGGTCGTTCGTCACGTATGGGCTTGGCACCAAAATCGATGGAATGCCCAACGCCGTAATTTCCGCAATACTGGTTGCGCCGGCCCGGCCAAGAATCACGGCTACCTCAGGCAAAATCGCAGGCATATTTTTGATATACGGTACGATTTTAACATTCGGTGCCAAGGCTGTCGCGGACAAGCCATCCTTAATCTTGTCATAATGAACCTGACCCGTTACGAAGAGCGTCTGATAATCGCGCTTGTCCAGCTCAGGTAGGGCTTCAACGGCCGCAGCATTGATCCGTGCGGCCCCCCGACTACCTCCAAAAATCAAAGCCGTCGGAATTTCAGGATCTAACTCAAACTGGGCCAACGCACCAGTCTTCTTGATATTCGCGACTTGTTGGGCGCGGGGGTTACCCGTCATGACCACTTTTTGCTCTGGAAATTGTGACCGGGCACTCTCAAACGAAATCGCAATTTTGTCGACGAAGCGACTCAAAAACTTATTCGTCACCCCGACCACGGAGTTTTGTTCGTGAATGACCGTTGGAATATGCATTTGGCTGGCCGCAAATACGACAGCCCCACTGACATAACCCCCAGTACCAACCACGACATCCGGTTTAAACGCCTTGATATATTTGCGAGCCGTGACCACACTCTTTAAGAACAGGTAGACCGTCTTCACATTTTGTAAGGATAACGACCGTTTGAAGCCTTGAATCTTGATCGTTTTAAAATCAATCCCGCGTTCGGGCACGATTCGGCTTTCCAGTCCGCGATGAGTTCCAACGAACTGTACTTGAGCTTCTGGATCGTGTGCTTTAAGCGCGTCGATCAGCGCCAAGGCGGGGTAGATGTGACCACCAGTTCCACCGCCAGAAATCATTAGTCGCATTAGTTTTCTTCCGCCTTTCCGGTTAATTGTTCGATGGCCTTGATAAAACGGTCACCGCGAACTTCAAAGTTAGGATACTGATCCCAGCTCGCACAAGCTGGTGAGAGCATGATAATGTCGTTGGCTTGACTGTGTTCCCAAGCAATCGGTACGGCAGTTTCACAATTATCGGTAAAGACAATGTCGTCGATACCGGCTAATTTACCAGCGTCCGCCACTTTTTGAGCAGTTTCACCAAAGACGATTAACGTCTTAACGTGTTCTTTCAAAGCTGGTGCTAGTTTTTCAAACGTATTGCCCCGGTCCAACCCACCGGCCAGTAGAATCACTGGTTGATCAAACCCTTTGAGGGCCATTTCAGTCGAAACTAAGTTAGTTGCTTTGGAATCATTGTAGAATTGCCGATTTTGATACGTTTCCACGTATTGGGTCCGATGCCGAACACCTGAGAAAGTCTTCAATACTTGCACGATACCGGCCGTTGGCACCGCTTGGAGCTTGGCAACCGTAATTGCAGCCAATGCGTTCTCAACGTTGTGGTCGCCCGGAATCCGAATATCGGCTGCATCCATGATATATTCATCCTTAAAATACAGCTTACCATTTTCTTCGTAGGCACCAGCTTTCGTGTTCGCTTGCCGTGAGAATGGGACCACCTGTGCAGCTGACTGCTTGCTGAGTTCACGCCATTCTTCACTATCCCAGTTGATGACGAAATAGTCATCTGGCGTTTGGTTCATCGTAATCCGCATTTTGGCCTTAACGTAGTTCTCACGTGAACCGTGATAATCCAAATGGGTCGAATAAATATTCGTAATGACCGCAATGTGCGGGTGTAAGGTACGTATCCCGCAAAGCATAAAGCTCGACAGCTCCGTGACCATCGTGTCGGCCGCCGTCGCTTTTTGGGCGATTGCCGAAGCTGGCACCCCAATATTACCTGCCACGTAGGCCTTACCAGCATCCGCGCGCTGGTTTAACATCATGGTGATCATGGTTGTGGTGGTCGTCTTACCATTGGTTCCGGTCACACCGATCAATTCACCTTCCAAAATTTGGGAAGCAAGTTCCACCTCAGTAATGACCGGAATCCCCTTGGCCAAAGCACCACTGACGATTGGGTTAGAATACGGAATACCTGGATTTTTGACAACGACCTTAAAATCCTCATCCAGTAATGACAGTGGATGGCCTCCCGTAATCACTTTGATACCGTCGCTCAATAGTTCCTGGGCGTCCGGATTATCATCAAATTCCTTTTTATCGTTAACGGTCACAAACGCGCCTAATTTGTGAAGCAATCGTGCGGCGTTCACCCCACTCTTTGCTAACCCTAGAACCAAAACTTTTTGGTTACGATACTGCTCAACCGACTTCATAAACCAAGATCTCCCTGTATTGTTTATAGATACTACTTACGCATAGTGCTAGTTAATTTGTCACGAATCATGATTAAATCATGCCATTTCTAGGTTCAAAGGTCGCCAGCTGAGACCCGCTGAAAACAGTGCGAGTTAGCGTAAACTTGCTGTGGCTGACCATCCTAGGCCGACTTCCAGGTATTCTGAGCAATGGCCGGAACGTGGTGGACGCAGATTTAAGCCGACAAACCACGTCTTAAATACTGGTCTTTCACTAACCAAGCAAAGAACGCTTGCTAAGTGAAATTTCACCACTGGGCCTTGCCCAGAACACCTTCCAGCCGGTATGGTATTCGAAAGGCAGATAGGTGCGGACCAAATTTTTTATTGGATTGGTCGTTGGTTCTTAGTATACGGTCATTTTGACATTCAACTGTTAGACTAGTTGCCATTGGAATTAGTCAGTAATATTCAGGTGACCTCTTGATACTCAAATGCCATAAAGCATCAACGGTACCGATTAAGAGTCTGCCAGAAGGACCAGCCATTGAATATTCAGTGGTCAATTGTACCCGTATAGGTGGTTGTTCATCCGCCATTCGAGCGGCTTCCCGACTGGGGGGGCTGGCTGACAATGCTCAGTAGCCAAATTATTCTTAGTCGGAAGTGGTTTGCTTCCGGCTTAGAATAAGACTCGTATTTGAAATTGCGCAGTGATTTTCTGCGTAAGTTCAAATCGACGTCGGCTACGTTCCAGCAATTGTCAGCCGGCCCCGGAAGTCGGACTAGGACGAACACCGGCTGACGGACAGTAGGCCAAACAATTGGCGTGATTTAATCATCTTTAATGCTACAGAATAACTAGCACAACGCGTACTACTTAATTAACTTATTTATGTTACCACTCGACCAAGCGTTGGTCAGTAGTTGTTTGCCCAACAGACCGTCAGCCACTAGTCCCGTCACATAATTTGCGGCCAACTTTGCGCCATCACTTGATGCAGATGACGATTCAACGGGAACTAGCTGTATTCACTTTAACGAAGATATGTGCTGACGACCACTGGATAAACTGGGTAAAATTGGCCCGCAAAATACAATTATGTACGGTTGACTAGGAGTTATTTCCTAATCAACCCATTAAACGGCTTTGAATTAAACGATGCTTGCAACACTAATGATCGCTGCAACTAAACCGACTGACCAAAAAACAATGTCAATCTTCCATTCGCTCCAGCCCTTCATTTCGAAGTGGTGGTGAATCGGACTCATTAAGAAGATCCGCTTACCAGTCAACTTGAACGAAGCGACTTGTAAGATAACTGAAGCTGTCTCAATCACGAAGATAATCCCAATCAGTAACAAGGATAATTCATGGTGCAACAGAATTGAAACGGCGGCTAATGCACCACCGAGGGCCAAGGACCCCATGTCACCCATGAAAATTTTGGCTGGTTTGTGATTATAAACGAAGAAGCCCAGTAACGAACCGACAACGGCTAAACAGAAGAGCATCACGTTGTACTGGTGTTGGGCATGCGCAATGATGGCATACGCCCCAAAGGCAATCGTCGCTTGACCAGCAACTAATCCGTCCAAGCCATCCGTCAAATTGACGGCGTTGGAGAACCCGACTAACCAGATGATGACAAAAATCATGTACCAGATGCCCAGTGACCAGTCACCAAGACCCGGAATACGTAGGGCCATTGGCAAGTGTTCGTGTTGATAAACAACCGTCAAAATTACAGCACCGACAATTTGGCCTAATAACTTTTGCCAAGCTTTCAAGCCTTCATTTTGTTTCCGCCATAACTTGATACTGTCATCCCAGAACCCTAAGGCCCCGTAGAGCACGAGAATGAATAACAGAATCCAAGTCGTCGGTTGTAGCTGGTGTTGCCATAACCCGACCCAGAAGGTGGTGATCAGAATCGCCACGATGAATAGCAAGCCACCCATTGTTGGTGTTCCTGATTTTTTCTCATGCCACTTCGGCCCTTCTTCGCGAATCATCTGGCCCTCTTTACGAGCGCGGAAATACCGAATCAATGACGGCATCAACGCGAATACAATTATAAAACCGCTGACTAGGGTTGCACCCCACACTAATAAACTCACAACAATTCTCCATTCTAAGACTTGATTACCTACTTCAATGTCACACTAATCGCTTGTTTGGCTTCAATCGGGTTGCCGGCCGTCACACTCTGCGTCTTGACATAACCGGTCCCACTCGTCGTGAGTTTGATCCCCGTTAAGGTTGCAAAATCAGCCACTTCACTGGCAGACCAACCAGATAAGTTCGGCATATACATCTGACCGTTCGTCACTAAGATGACCCGTTGACCACTTGAGACGACCGTGCCTGATGAAATCGACTGTTTGACCACACGGCTCCCTTTACCGACAACCACCACGTCTAAGCCCTGTTTCTTGGCAGCTTTTTCGGCTGCGCTAGTCGACTGACTGGTCAAATCTTTCATCTTGACCGTTGCGGCGGTGGTTTCGCTGGCTTTTTGTTCTTCCAACGCACGTTTCATGACCGTGTCAAAAATCTCAGCCATGTCTTCTTCTGCGGAACTACCGTTAAGTGTCGGCTGTTTCATCGTAATGTACATAATGTACTTCGGATTCTTTGCCGGCGCCATCCCAACAACGGAATACAAGTAAGTATTATCACCTTGCTCGTAGGTACTCCCGTTGCTGACTTGGGCCGTACCAGTCTTAGCAGCAATCCGATAACCCTTGATTTTGTAGGCCGTCCCGGTCCCATATGACTTGTAGACCACGTCTTGCATATGGTCAAGGACCTTGCTGGCCGTCTTCGAACTGATTGGTTGGCTGACGACCTTCTTTTTGCCCTTATAAACTGTTTTGCCAGTATTCGGATTAGTGATCTTTGAAATAAAGTATGGCTGTAACATCTTACCATGATTAGCGATGGCTGTGAATCCACGTAGCATTTGCATCGCCGTGACCTGAATCCCTTGTCCAAACGCTGTATCTGCTTGTTCGATTGGATACGTGAACTGAATCGACCCACTCTGTTCGTTGGCGAGGCCACTATTCGTACTCTCCCGCAGGCCAAAACGCTTGATATATTTCAACCAGGTCTTAGCACCCATCGTCTGTTCGAGTTGGGCCATCGCGGTGTTACTGGAAAGGGCAAATCCCTTAGCATAGGTGATGTTCCCCCAACCATTGGTATTCCAGTCCGGCACCGTGCTCTTGCCAATCTTATATTCACCCGTTGGCACTGTCACGTTGGCGTTATACTTGCCACTATCAATGGCCGCCGCCATGGTGAAGACCTTCATCGTGGATCCCGGTTCGTAAGTATCTTCAACGAGCAAGTTTCGCCACATTTTAGATAAGCCGGACTTAGTTTGCGCATTGAAAGTTGGCCGTTGGGTCGTGGCTAGAATTGCCCCCGTCTTGGCATTCATCAGCGTTGCGGTCATTGACTTTGGCGATACCTTGGAATTAATCTCTGAAACCTTGGTCTCGAGCAACGTTTGCAGCTTGGAATCGATCGTCGTATAGACGTTATCGCCATCCTTCGCCTTTTTACCCGTCTCGGTCGTGCCTTGATAGCCACTCTTGGTGACCGTCTTACGGCCGTCCGTGCCGGATAACTGCTTATTGAACGCTAACTCAATCCCCATCGAACCCGTCAAGCGGGTCTTATCCGTCCCTTTTTGTGACTTCGACGTGGTCAAGCCAATCAGTTGCGAGGCAAAGGTGCCGTTTGGATAGAGCCGTGCTTCTGATTCAATAAAGTGCAATCCGGGGACGTTCTGCGCGTCAATCTTCTCCTTGGTCGTTAACGAGATGTTTTTACCCGCAGTCCCAAACTCGATTTGGAACTTACCGGCACCCTTTTGTAGCGTCGCGAGTGCCTTTTTGTAACTAATTGGTAAATATTTGGAAAGTACCTTGGCAGCCTTGACGTTGTTTTTGACGTACAATGCCTTACCACTCGCACTCCGTTGGTTTTTGGCCATGATCGCATAAATCGTATAGGTACTCGTATCCTCAGCGATTGGATCACCGTTCGCCGTATAAATCGTGCCGCGTTTGGCCGTGATGGTTTGATCCTCGGTATATAACTTCTTGGTTGCCTCAACCAAATTAACACCGTTCACGTGGCGCACGATCGCAATATATGAAAAACGAATGACCAAAACGCCAAAGACGGCAATCGCACCGAAAAATAGCCATTGGCCAAAGATTCTACGATTTTGTTTTGGTGTCCGTTTCGAAGTCATTCGTTGTTTGTTCTTATTCATTTGTAAACATTCCTTATGCTACCGTTGTTGAGCGATAACCCGTACTGCTTAGCAATTTTATTTAAACGGCTTCGACTGGAAAGTTCACTGATTTCTTGGGCGGCCGACGTATTCTTCGCCTGCACCTTCGACACTTTCTCCTGCACCGTCTGTAATTCACTTTCAGCGTTAGTCGCCGTAATGTTGGTCGACACTAACATAATGGCTAAACTGAACACCACCAAACTCAAACCAACACATAATACTTTTTCGAACATTGAGAATGCAACGCGCTGCGTCTTGATCGCCGGGTTGGGGGTTGCAACAGTTGTCGTCTTATGTACCGGGGTGGTTGCGCCAGGAGTCTGTTGCGGCAGCTCCCGCGCTAATCCATTTTGGGCCATGTTAATCACTCCTTTAATCAATCCTTAATATTAGTTATTCGTCATCTTAATCCGTTCGATGGCACGTAGCTTGGCGCTGTGCGCGCGTCGATTGGCCGCAATCTCGTCAGCACTAGGTAAAATCGGCTTGCGACTGACGAGTTGGTAATCTGGTTGCATCTCAGCGGGAATCACTGGCAAACCAGGTGGTAGTTCCGGTAACGCACTGTGTTCTTTGAAAATCGTCTTGACTAACCGATCCTCCAACGACTGGAACGTAATCACGCTGACCCGTCCGTGGACGTTAATCAAATCAACCGCCTGTTCCAAAGAGGTCTCGAGGACGCCAAGTTCATTATTGACCGCAATGCGAATCGCTTGAAAGACTCGTTTGGCCGGATGTCCACCGGTTCGGCGCGCACGTGCTGGAATGGCATTTTTAATTATTTCAACTAACTGGCCAGTCGTCTCGATCGGTTGCACGGCGCGTTCACGCTCAATCATCCGTGCGACTTGCTTGGAGAACTTCTCCTCACCATAGCGGTAGAAAATCCGCACCAAGTCGGCATATGGCCAGGTGTTGACCACCGTTTTGGCCGTCAATGCCTGGCTCTGATCCATCCGCATATCTAAGGGTGCATCATAACGGTAAGAGAACCCGCGGGAGGCGTCATCAAATTGTGGTGACGAGACCCCTAAGTCATAAACAATGCCGTCCACGTGGTCCACGCCTTGTTCGGCAAGCGCCGACTTTAAATTAGCGAAGTTATTCTTGATAAACGTGACCTGACCACGTTCTAAATACTCTGCTAAGTTCGACTGATTGTAGTCGATCGCCGTCTGATCCTGGTCAAAACTGTAGAGATGTCCGTCCGGTCCGAGCTGTTGCAAAATCTCTCGAGAATGGCCACCCCCACCTAACGTGCAGTCGACGTAGATCCCATCTGGTCGGACGTTCAGTGCCGCAATTGCTTCGTGTAAAAGTACCGTTGTATGTTCAAATGTCGCCACGCGTACGCCTCCTTTCAATCTATTCTAAAAGTCAATCAAATTCTCTGCCAAATCATCGAAGTTCGCTTCCGTCTCAGTCTCAAACTGTTGCCACTGTTCAGCACCCCAGATTTCAAACCGATCAGAAACCCCCACGATGACACACTGTTTCTCTAATTTGGCATACTGTCGCAACGTGGTTGGAATCATCACCCGCCCCTGCTTGTCTAATTCACACTCAGCTGCTGCTGCGTAGAAAAAACGGACAAACGCCCGGGCGTCCTTGCGTGTTAACGGTAAATCATCCAACTGTGCTTGCAGTGTTGCCCACCGTGCGGCTGGATAACCGAAAATACAGCCATCCATCCCACGGGTAATTACAAATGAATCTCCAAGTAACTCGCGAAACTTGGCGGGAATGATTAGCCGACCCTTAGCATCCAAGGCGTGCTCAAATTCTCCGAAAAACATCTTAGACGCCACGGCCAATCAACCCCTTTCATTAATCATAATTTAAGTCTACCACACCCCCCCACTTCCTACCACATCGTTTTGTTACTTTTCCAAATTGTTAACAAAATGTCAAAAAAAGCCCCACCTAACGTTGCTTTCGTTAGGTGGGGCTTAGTGGGGGAACTTTTTTCATTGTAAAAAGAAATGGCTGCCCAGTGCGAGCAAATAGACGACTAGCGTTAACAATTCCGTCCCGCGCCAAAACAGCTTGAAGAAGCGCCAGTATAGGATTTCTCCGCGTTCAACTGCCTCGATGATCGTCAAACCAATACCCAAAATCATCAGCGATAGGACTTCATAGGGCGCTAGCGAACTATCCGTTGCTTGTAAGGTTAGATAATGGGTGAACACCATTAAAAATGGGGGCCAAAAATCCATTAATCTTAATCCGTGCGGCCAAAAACGGTGCAATACTCGTTTCAGCACTAAAATCACGGCTGAAACGGCCGCTAATAAAATCAATTGTCCGTACCAGGTGGTCCATAAATCACGCATGTCCGTTCTTGCCTCCCCCATCAATGTCAGAATTGATTATAGCCATTATTGTTTAACTTTTCAATCATTCTAAACAGCCCTATAATAAGCTTAAACGTTTCATAGGAGGGATGACCGTTGCTACAATACTTCGCGACTGGCAAAAATGGCCTGTTGACCACCCCTGACCATCAGCAAGATACGTCATATTGGATCAACGTTGAACGGCCAACGATTGATGAAATCGACCAACTCGTTGACCAATTCGACTTACCACGCGACTACTTAACGGCTGTCTTAGACGACGCCGAAGTTTCGCGCACCGAACAACTGAGCGCGACTGACGATGACCAACCAGTACTGATCGTGATGCAGTACCCCAAGTTAACGACGAGCGATTTAGGCTACTTAGAATTTCAAGTCTATCCATTTGCATTGATTTTAGTCGACCAAGTCGTGCTCACCGTCAGTAATTATTCAGCCAGCTTCATTCAAGATTTTGTCATGGACCCTGAATCATCGAAACTCAGCCTGGACAATCATGAAGATTTCGTCCTTGCCATTATGTGGTACATCGAACACAGCTTCGTGACGGCCCTCAACTTGATCAATAAACGGACCACGACCCTTGAATCTCATTTAAACCAAGCGACTCACAACGCAGAGCTCTTTCGGATCATGTCTTACCAAAAATCACTGATTCGCTTCAAGGCCGCCCTGCAACAAAACGGCCCGACCCTCGATGCCATTGAATCTTCAGTGGGCTACTTCACGGCCGCTCATCATCAGTCATTGACGGCTGATATTAAAATTGAGACCCAGCAAGCGCGTGATATGACCGACACGACCAATCAAATTCTGCAGCAATACAGCCAGCTCGTTGGCTCAGTGATTTCCAATAACCTGAACGATGTTATGAAATTTTTAACCTCTTTGACCATGGTCCTCACAATTCCAACGATTATCGGCGGAATCTACGGGATGAACGTCAAGCTGCCCGGTGCGAGCCTCGTCCACGCCTTTACCTGGATCATGGCAGGCACCATCGTCCTGTGTATCATTAGTATTGAATATTTACGAAATCATGACTATTTTTAATTTCAATTGAAAAAAAGTTGATTCCACGTTAAACTATGAAAGAATTACTCGAAAAGTGTGGTGCATACAAACAACATGAAGAAGAAATCAACCTTCCAAAAGATTACCATGGTCGTTATCTGGTTAATGATTATTTCAACAATTGGATCATTAGTTCTCACCGCCCTTTCTGGGTTGGGCTTACTGACCTTTTAATCAAGTCCAATTAACGGCTGCTATTCTCACAATCCTGTCAGTCCCACCGGTTGCCACGCGCATCCTGGGGCTGATTTTTTTGTGCGGATTTTTCGGAACGCAAAGTCAAGAGCGGCCAGCTGAAAACCGCTGGAAACAGGACCATCAACTAGATTGCTGTTCGTCTGCCAGGGACGCGCCTTATTCCGCCTTCCGGGGCCGGCTGACAATTGCTGGAGCGCAGCCGACATCGATTTGAACTCACGCAGAAACCCACTGCGCAATTTCAAATACGAGTCTTATTCTAAGCCGGAAGCAACCCACTTCCGACTAAGAATAATTTGGCTACTGAGCATTGCCAGCCAGCCCCTCCAGTCGGGAATCCGCTCGAATGGCGGATGAACGGCCACCCATCTGGGTACAATCGACCGCTGAATATTAGATGACTGGTCCTTCAGGCAAAGTTTAATCGGTATCGATGATGATTGATGACATTTAAATGCAGAAAAGATTGCCTGAATATTATTGATTAATTTCAATGGCACTAGTTTCAACGGACACTATTCACTATTCTTGAATTTAGTCGATAAAATTACCTTCATTTATAATTCGAGACTCGGCTACCTTTGGCAACTAGGGAAAATACAGACAAGTTCCGTGAAGCCGCTGAATTGAAAAGTTAAAACATGGGTAAGGGAGTTTTGCTATCTTTAGTAACCAGTCTGACAATTGACTATCAAAATGACCGTATGCTAAGAGCCAACGATTAATCCAACAAAAAGTTGAGTCCGCACATGAAAAATCAACTACATAATGTGTGTCTAGCATTAAATTTCTGTCCACTTCAACTCTGATGCCGATTATTTTAGCAACTTACCGCTGTCTCATCGCAAACTTAAGACTACAAAAAAATCAGATGAACAGCCCCTAACAGGATTGCTCATCTGATTTAGTTTTAACGCTTATTGCTAAATTTAGACATTAGCCAACTGACTATGGTGTTTCACTAGTTGGTGCCTCGTCCGCCGTTTTTTGACGGTAGACCTTACGTGGTTTACTGCCCTCGGACGGTCCAACCACACCACGCTCTTCCATCTCATCGACGATCCGAGCCGCGCGGTTATAACCGATTCGGAAGCGGCGCTGTAACATTGAAACGCTCGCTGACTGCTGCTCGGTGACTAATTCGACCGCGTCCGCATAATATTCATCTTCACCATCACGCGGATCACCAGAACCACCAGCATCCGCCTCATCATCTTTGACTAACATACTGTCGTCATAATCAGCGGTCTGTTGCGACTTGATAAAGTTGACGATGGCTTCAACGTCACTATCTGAAATATAAGCGCCCTGTACCCGCAATGGTTTGTTCATCCCCATTGGCTGGTAGAGCATATCCCCACGGCCCAGCAACTTTTCAGCCCCATTGGTATCAATAATGGTTCGGGAATCGGTCCCACTCGAAACGGCAAACGCCATTCGGGATGGCACGTTGGCTTTGATCAAACCGGTAATGACATCCACTGAAGGCCGTTGCGTGGCCAAAATCATGTGAATTCCGGCGGCCCGAGCCATCTGACCCAAGCGAATGATGGCATCTTCAACTTCACTCGAAGTCACCATCATCAAATCTGCTAATTCATCGACGACGACAACGATATACGGCAAGACTGGCCGATTTTGGCCATCCGCTGCATTTTGTTGCCGGATATACTGGTTATACCCTTGCATATTGCGTTGTTTAGAATCCGCAAACAGTTCGTAACGCCGCTCCATTTCAGCAACCACTTTATGCAAGGCCCGAGCCGCTTTTTTTGGCTCAGTTACGACTGGTGTCAACAGATGTGGAATCCCGTTGTACACCCCTAATTCCACCTTTTTCGGGTCAATCAGCATGAACTTAACTTGACTGGGCTTCGTATTCATCAATAATCCCGTAATCATCACGTTAATCGCAACTGATTTCCCACTACCGGTTGAGCCGGCGATCAACAGATGTGGCATCTTGGATAAGTCCGCAACGACCAGATTACCCGAAACATCGCGTCCTAATGGCACTGCCAGTGGTTTTGTCGGGTGAGCAGGCTGTGCCTCCACAATGTCACGGAATGACACCGTGGAAATTTGCTTGTTGGGCACTTCAATTCCAATCAGCGATTTACCTGGAATCGGCGCTTCGATTCGTAAATCTTTCGCCGCTAAGGCCAACGCCAGATCATCAGCCAAGTTAACGACCTTGCTAACTTTGACCCCGACTGCTGGGTGTAACTCATATTTCGTAACGGACGGCCCCAAACTGACATTTTTCACTTCCACTTGTACGCCAAAACTCGCCAGCGTTGTCGTGAGTTTCTGTGAGTTACTTTCAATCGTTGCATACTCATCACTTTGATCCGTTTTGGGAATCTTGGTCAGTAATGTTGGCGCCGGCAATTGATAATCCGCGTCATCCATGACCTCGGTCCCTTGCAAGGCTTGATCTGCTTCCGAGTCAGCGTTCGACTCTGTCGTTGACGCCGCATTGGATACTGGCGTTGCTTCACGGTCACTAGCAACGGTAATATTCAGATCCGCCTGTGACTTAGCAGCCGCAGAAGTCGCAGAACTTGGTGCCGGGGCTGCGCTAGTCGGTGCCGTTGATTTGGACGCTTCTGAAGTCACATCCGAGGCTGGTTTGGACTGATCCGCATCCGCCTGATTGGCACGAACTTGTTGATGGACTCGCCAGCGGGCAATCTGAATGCGAACCCAGTGCGCCAGTTGCTCGTAGCCAGACTGCAACTGATGCCCTAACTGAATCAGGGCTGCGCGTAACGCCTGCATCGTTTTATGGAACGGCAGATCAAACGTTACATACACGCTGGTAATCATTAAAATCAGGGCAATTAAAACGGTGCCGACATTGGCTAACAATGGATACGTCACACTGTACCCCGCAGCGCCAACTAGGCCACCACCGAGATTGCTAGCCATCCCCCCTTTGGCAAAGTCGTTTTTGATCAAATTCAAAGTCACACGCCAAAAATCGGTGTGGCGATTGAGGGCGTTAAACATCGGAATTTCTAATAATAACAAATAGCTAAAGAAGAATAGATTACCACCGACCCACCAGCGCCAAGTTAACCGAGGCCAGCGCCCAAAAATCATTAAGTACCCCATTACCAACAACGTGAGGCCTGCAAATATCTGATAGGCATTCCCGGCAATTGCCCGGAAAAATTCGGCGAATACCATCCCCACTAAGCCGACTTTTAGCAATGCCAGCACGGTAATCAGGAGACCAATCAACCCAATCACATTTCCGGTCATCTGCCGCTTGGCCGCCCCCGTTGGCTTCTTTTTACGCGTCGAGGTTCGGCGCTTTTTCGTTGTCGCTTGTCTACGCGCCACGCTTCGTTCATCCTTTCTCAATCAATACTGCTTCCATTATAACAAACTCAAGTTCCCCCGTCCTCATCAAAAAATGGCGAAATCAGCTAACGACTTGTTCACTTGCAACACTGGTTAAGCACGAGTTGTCGGACGATTTTAGTGATACAAACACGGTACCAACTCGATCGTGGCATTTAAACGACTCGCTCAGTTTAGATTCTGGCGCGACGTCTGCATCTGGCTATCGACAATTTCACCTGACGAAGCCGGCCGCAATAACGCTAAAAAACGCACCCTAACGATTACCGCTAGCGCACGTTGGTGGTTACTTTAATTTGTCGTTTTCATAATGGTGCGACCGTTCCAGATTAGGAAAGTTTTGTTGCCGCAACGCTTCATAAATCACAATGGCTGCTGAATTCGAAAGGTTCAGCGCGCGAATATGTGAATCATCTTGTGGAATTCGAATCGCCTTTTCAGGATATTTCCGCATGAATGGTTCCGGTAATCCAGTCGTTTCCTTCCCAAAGAGGAAGTAATGATCCTTACTCGTGTCGTGATAGTCGACATCGGTATAGTCATGTTCCGCGAATTTAGACACCAGGTAGAGTTGTGCCAAATCTGGAATGCTGGCTAAGAAGTCCTGCAAGTCAGCATGATAAGTAATATCAACACTGTCCCAATAATCTAAGCCAGCCCGCTTTAAATGCTTGTCATCGATTTTAAAGCCTAAGGGTTCAATCAAGTGTAAGGCCGTATCCGTTCCCGCACACGTCCGCGCAATATTGCCCGTATTAGCAGGCATCAAAGGTTCAAATAATGCAATATGGTTTGTCAAAATAATCTTCCTCGTTCAAATTTAGTCTCTGTGCGAGGTTGGCGTCTCGCAATCTCATTAATCATACCATGTCTCAGCGCTGACCGCGAATTTTGCGGTTAGTACTCATTGTTCGCCTTCTTAACTAATCTTCGCTATACTAATCGGCGTACCATGTTAAAAGGAGGAATTTAAAATAATGAAAATTATGATTATCGGTGCCACTGGGATGGCTGGCTCTGCGATTACCAAGTTGGCACTTGAACGCGGCCATGATGTGATTGCCATCGGTCGTTCTGAAGAAAAGTTGGCGAACTTACCCGTCAATGCGCACTTGGAGACTCGCGCAAAGGACGCCTTCAGTTTGACCCTCCCAGAACTGCAAACGGTCGACGTTGTGGTTGACGCCATGGCAACTAGTCCTGACAAAGCCTATTTACACGTGGATCTCGCTACCAAATTGGTGAGTCAGCTGCGTGAACGCCAACAACCGCGGCTGGTCTTCATTCTCGGCGCGGGCAGTTTGACGACCGGTGACGACGCTCATCTCTTCGTTCATGATATCGAAAGTGACCCGGCCAACGCCGCATTCGTCGCCATTCCTCAAAATCAGTTAGCAGAATTGAATTTCTTGCGGACCGTTACCAACGTGGACTGGGTCGGCATCTCACCCGCCGCTAACTTTACTCCTGGACCCGCTACGGCCATCCAATATGGTCACGATACCTTGCTAACGGATGCCAATGGAGATTCAACCACCAACAGTGGCACGATGGCAGTCGCCGTGCTCGATGAGATTGAGCAACCACAACACCATCAAGAACGTTTCACGGTCGCCAATCAGTAAGCTTGATTTGGCGCTATTCTGAAATGGACCGCTTATTACAGCAAAATTAAATCAGATATAACTGGTAGTCGTTACAGCTGCACATCAATTTGCGCGGGTTGTAACGACTATTTTCGTCTCTGTCGGGTACCCCCCGTCCCTCACTGGTCTTTAATTAATTTTTCAGCAAAGCATGCTAAACTATTGCCATGCTAATTTGAAAGTGGGGATTTCATGCAGAACCGTTTATCAGGGCGCAATTTGGGCTTCATCGGAACCATGCTATTCGGCTTGTTCTTTGGTGCCGGCAATCTAATCTTTCCCATTTATCTGGGACAACAAGCGGGTCACCACGTCGGTTTAGCCATAATTGGTCTCTTGATTACTGGGATTGGTTTGCCACTCCTAGGGGTCATTGGCATGGGACTGACGCGCAGTCAAGGCGTGTTCGACCTTGCGTCCAACGTCAGCCGACCGTATGCTTATGGGTTTACCGTGCTACTCTATTTCACATTAGGACCCCTATTTGCGATGCCCCGGCTTGCCACGACGGCTTTTCAAATCGGACTGGCACCGTTTTTGTCAACTAATGTACAGCCAATCGTGTTGCTGGGCTTCTCACTAATCTTTTTCATCGTGACGTGGTTACTGGCTCGTAACCCTGGCAAAATCATGACCTATGTTGGCAAGTGGCTGACACCAGCCTTTTTGATTCTGTTAGGACTACTAATGGTCGTGGCAATCGTCAAGCCGTTGGGGTCATTAAACGTCGCCGCTAGTGGCGCTTACGCCAACCACCCATTATTGACGGGCTTTACTGAAGGGTACAACACGATGGACGCCCTCGCGTCACTTGCCTTTGGGATCGTTGTGATTGATGCGATTCGTGATTTAGGCGTGACTGAACCGGGCCAAATCGCCACGGACACTATCAAAGCCGGCTTAATCAGCATGAGCCTGATGGCCGTCATTTACGGTCTGCTCGCAATCATGGGCACAATGAGCCTCGGACGTTTCAGCCACGCGGCCAATGGTGGCATCACGCTCGCACAGATTGCCAACGCCTATTTTGGGCCGTTTGGTAACCTATTACTGGCACTAATCGTGATCATTGCCTGTTTAAAGACCTCGATTGGCTTAACAACAGCTTTTGGCGACACATTACACGGGATGTTTCCGAAGATTTCTTATCACTGGCTGATTACGATTGCTTGCCTAATTCCAGCAATTCTAGCAAACGTCGGTCTTACAGAAATGATTCGCTACTCGACACCCATCTTAATGTTATTGTACCCATTAGCAATCGTCTTGATTCTACTAGCCGTCCTGGCACCCTGGCTAGGCCAATCCAAGTGGTTATACGCAATGACGACTGCTTGGACAATGATTCCAGCAATCTTAGCCGGCATCAACGCGATGCCTACCGCCTGGTTACACGCCGCTTGGCTACAGGCATTAATCAGATTAAATAGCTGGCTACCACTCGCCAACCTCGGCTTAGGCTGGAGCGTACCAGCACTAATCGGGTTTATCCTTGGCTTGCTACTGAGCCATCGCACGACCGTTCGCTCCTGAGCGACCTTAATACATTGAAACAACAAATAAGCAGACCAATGTCGCAATCGTGAAATTGATTGCGACATTGGTCTGCTTTCTTATCGTTACTCACGCAATGTGATCGTTCTTATCTAGCATTGCTGATGATTAAATCATGCCCATTTTCAAGTTCAAAAGCAGCCAGCTGAGACCCGCTGGAAACAGTGCGAGTTGCAGTAAACTTGCAGCACATGTTCGTCCTAGCCGGCCTACAGGCATTTCTGACAACGCTGGAACGTGGTGGACACAGATTTAAGCCGACAACCCACGTCTTAAATACTGGTCTTTCACTAACCAAGCCAAAAACGCTTGCTAAGTGAAATTTCACCACTGGGCCTTGCCC